>NBJMC04201__coassemble_175_pt1 | contig 89189 bp, 79 predicted proteins | sample NBJMC04201__metabat2_high_PE_020 | metagenome-assembled genome bin NBJMC04201
CACTCCGCCCTGCAGATATTTGAAAACCGTTCCTCCTCTGTCACAATAGGAAGCGTAATTTCTGAAATCTTGCGAAAAATGCAGAATCTCCGCCTGCCATCCACAAGCTCCCAGCCTGCTGCCCGGCAGTATTCCGCGTACTCCTCAGCATCCATTCCCGGCTTTACATCCATCTCACTGCCTTTGGGGAACACTTCCACCGCGTATTCTATATCCTGGCTCTCCCCTTTTTCAAACTCCAGCCAGAACTTCCACTCTTTAAAATGCCAGCCCTTTAAAGACATTTCATGAAGATACTGCGCAAAGGCATCACTTTCAATATAACGGTAGTATTTAAATATACGTTTAAACCGCCTCTGTTCTTTTTGAGATTTCATAGCACTTCCCTCTTTCCGCCAACACAAATTATCGAGTATCGATATTTCTATCTTCAGAATAATATCGACACTCGATAATGTCAAGCAAAATAGTGAATCACTACAAAATATATCTTTGTTATATATCATCCTATTTCATTTCATTTTTTGTCCCGCTCTCAACATCCGAAACAGCCGTCTTGCCGCGCTCAGATACAATTCCCCAGCCCGGTCCAGCGCCTCACTAAGCGGCATCGGACGGTTTACGGTAGTAATGATCGAATCAATGCCATAGTCAAATATATCTTCCGCACCCCTGCCTATACTCCCCACGATTGCCGCAGCCGGGATTCCCTTTGCCTTGCACCGCACGCCCACGCCCTGCATGACCTTGCCGTACACAGACTGCCAGTCCGCGGCGCCTTCTCCCGTCACCACCAGAGATACACCTTCAAGCCGTTCGTCAAACCCAACCAAATCCAGAACAGTCTCGATCCCGGACTTCAGACTACCGTCCAAAAATACCATGAGCGCCGCACCCAAGCCGCCTGCTGCTCCGGCTCCGGCAACGGTATCCATGTCTACACCGAACTGCTGCTTCAATATCTCACGGTAATTTTGCATCCCGGCCTCCAGTTCTTTCAATATCTCAGGGGTACCGCCCTTCTGCTTCCCAAACGTATACGTTGCTCCTTGCTCTCCACAGAGCGGATTCGTCACATCACACATCACAGTGAACACACATTCTCTCACCCGTGTATCCAGACCGGACATATCAATCCTGTGCACCCGCGCCAAGTCTTTGCCGCAGCCCGAAAGTTCTTTCCCGGTTTTATCGAGAAAACGAACCCCCAGCGCCCTGGCACATCCCATACCGCCATCATTTGTAGCGGAACCTCCGATCGCTATAGAAATATCCCTAAGCCCTCTGTCTAGGGCGTCACGTATCATCTCTCCTGTCCCATAGCTCGTCGTCTCCCACGGATTTCGCTGCTCCTCTGGGACAAGCGGAAGCCCTGAAGCAGACGCCATCTCCATGACAGCCCGCTTCTCATCCAATTTTCCATAGAACGCAGTCCGTTCTTCCCACAGAGGCCCATGCGCGCTTACTTCGACACGTCTTCCGCCTGTAGCTGCCACCACCGCGTCCGTCGTTCCCTCTCCGCCATCTGCCACTTCGACACTCTCACACTCACAGCCCGGGAATATCTCCTGTGCGGCCTGTACCAAAAGTTCGGCTGTCTGCCGGGAAGAAAGTGTCCCTTTAAAAGAATCTGATGCAAATAAAAACCTCATATCCATCTCCATTCCGCGCCCTTTTAATGGTGCTGTTTTCTTTTCAGTATTATTTTAAATGACAGATACTTATATTTCAAAATCTTTCAGCACAAAATCCAGACTTCAGCCATTATGAGGACCATATCGTATCAATTTATGGATGTTCAATTGTCTCCACAAATTCTATCAGAACGCCGCGGCCATCTTTGGGGCGCATGAAATTAACCAAAATATTTCCCGCCCCAGGCACAGCCTGCTCTTCCAACAAAACAATTCCCTCGTCCTGATATTTCCGCCTCACCTCTTCCACATCAGGAACCGAAAATGCAATATGGTGAAGGCCTCCTTTTCCCTGGTTAAATCTTGTAAGAACGCCTTCTGTAGGAATAATCAATTCTATTTTACTCGCTCCATTTCCCTGCAGAAAGACACACCACGCCTGATAAGCGTCCACATACCCTCGATATTCTTCCTGCAGTCCCGCCACTTTCATAAATGCTTCAGCCTTTTCAAAATCAGTAAAAATTATGCCGACATGATGAAGTGGATATCCATTTATTTTATTTTGCATTTCTATTTCCCTTCTCCCAATAAATCAATTTAACATCTCTTTAAGCCCAAACGCACCCTGCCGGTATATAGACTCTGGGATTATCTTCAGATCATCCGCAATCATAGGGTGAAATTCCATCTGGTTGATTATGTCTTTTTCCAAATCTATTCCATTCGCAATCTCAGTCAAATATAATCCGTCTTCCCGCAGTTCAAAGACACACCTCTCCGTGACAAAATGCATCTTTTGGCCTCTTTTTCTTGCCAGTGTTCCATTGTATGAAACCTGTTCAACATTCTTTACGCACTTCCTGATCTTACCTTCTTGCAAAATCTGAAGTCTGCTGTCTTTAACCGAAATTTCTAGGCCTTTCGCTGAAAAGGCGGAGCAAAACACCACATGTTTCGCGTTTGAGGTAATATCGACAAAGCCCCCTGCGCCTGTGGGCCGCACCCCAAGTTTTGTGGCATTTACATTTCCATATTGGTCAATCTGCCCAGCACCCATAAAAGTAACATCGACACCTGCGCCATTATAGAAGTCAAATTGATCATCATGTCTTAGCATTGCATAGCAGTTTTTGGCAATCCCAAAATCCACTCCTCCTAGTGGTAAGCCGCCGTACATCCCTGATTCCACTGTCAGCGTTACGGAGCCCGAAAAATGGTCCTATCCTCCTCTTGGAGGCCTGATCAAAGACGGGAAAGTACTTGGAAGGGGTGCGTCAGATGATAAAATGGCAGTTGTAGCTATGCTTTATGCTGTAAAGGCGCTCCAAAAATGCGGAATCCGGTTAAAAGGAAATGTTTATCTTCTTTCAAGCGTAGGGGAAGAATCCGGCGAAGGAGGCAGTATCGGCGCCGGTCCTGCCGTACAGCATATGCCAAAAGCCGATTTTGCCATTGTCAGCGAAGCCACATGTATGGAAATGGATATTGCATCATCCAGCATGACATACTTCGAAGTCATAGTTCCCGGAAAGGGTACTCATACTTGCGGAAGAAATCAAATTCTTTTTCCCCAAATGCATGACGTACCTTCCGGAAGTCAAGTTGGAGTTGATGCCCTTGAAAAAGCTTTGCCAATTATTGAAATGTTTTATCGTCTTGAGCGCGACTGGTGTGTCAACCAAAAATATCCCGTGTGGGGAGCTGGAGGAAGCCCTCATTATGATAAAAAAGGGTTGGGAGTCTTTAATGCAAACCCCAGCAAAATCGAGGGTGGAGACTATCTCATGTCTACTATGGGCAGCGTAAAAATTACATATAACCTTTATTATCCTGCCTCCATGACGTTAGATGAGATAAGCAAAGAAATCAAAGATCACGTTTCGGCAATTGCGTCCACAGACAGTTGGCTTAAAGAAAATCCGCCTATTGTCAATATTCCCGTTTATTCTGACTGGCCTGGATTTCAGACAGATATCAATCATCCAGGAGTCGAAACATTACGTCAGGTATACAAAAACGTTCTTGGAGAAGATCTCGTCGTAACTGCCAACAAGTCAGTTATGGATACTTCATTCATTTCCAAAGCTGGAATACCGGTTGTTGGCTTCGGTCCTGGAGGAAATGAAACCAACCAGCACGGAGTCGACGAGTGGTGCAGTATTGATGAATTGTTAAAATCTATCAAAGTATATGCCTGCATGATGATGGAATGGTGTGGAACAGACATATCACAATAAATTTCTATAAAGGAGGTTTGAATTATGAGCATAAAAGTAGAACAACTCACAAAAGAGGCATTTGCACCCTTTGGGACATTTTACGATCCCGCTAATATAGGCTTGCCTTTGGCTGGAGAATGGGGACGGAATAACTTTTTCCCGGATCAGTTAGTCCTCAAAATTCCTTGCGGATCTCTTATGGCTGTCTGCTCCACAAAGATCAACCCGGGTCCACTCAAAATTGATGCAACGGAATGGCATGATACTGACGAAGCAATCGGAGGATTTACCGAAGATACTGTTTTTCATGTAGGGCTGCCGACATGGAATGATACCCCTGATTATTCAACTTATCGCGTCTTTTATCTTCCAAAAGGATGGTGGGTGAGAACAAAACGCGGCGTATGGCATTTCGGACCGTTTGTTTTAGGAGATACGCCTGCTTACGGAACTGTCATCCTTCCTCCGTCAACTTATAATACGGACTGCACTTTTGTAACACTGAGCGAACCTTTAGACATTGAGTTATGATCGCTTTTACTCAAGCGGCCATTCTTTATAACCCCTAAGAAATACAGGATAAGCTGGCATAAATTCCCAGCTTATCCTGTATTTACGTTCAGACTATCACAAAATTTCAATCCGACACATCTTCATTGCTTCTGCAAAATCTTTCATTTCTTTGTCTATAAGTACCGGTCTCCCATCCTTCTTTAAAAAACAGTGGGTTGTCGTTCCGTGTGCACTCAGAACACCACCCTCTGACATATTGTAAATATCATATTTTAGAGTGAACTTCACTCTTCCAGCATCTTGAAGGCTTACGACGATCTTTACCTCATCGTCAAATTTTACACTCTTCTTATATTCACACTCCGCATGGAGCACAGGGCTGACATATCCCATTTCCTCGAAACGGCGGTACGGATATCCGATCTGGTTTAACATATCTACCCGGGCTTCCTCCATCCAACGGATATAATTGGAATGATGGATCACTCCCATCTGATCTGTCTCATAATATTTTGCTGTCTTAACATACGGTTTCATACTGCACCTCCCGATATCCTTTTCGATCTTTTCCAAAGACAGACACTTTCATGCCTACTTTTTCTTTTTTAATAATACTTTTTGCTATACTCTAGATCGTATTCACCGCATCACTGATCGTCTTAACCCCTATCAGCCTGATACCCTTAATCCCCTTAACCATTTTCAAAGATACCTCTGGCAGGATACAGGTCTCAAATCCCAGCTTCTTTGCTTCAGCCACACGCTGATCCGGCATATTAACCGCACGGACTTCTCCGCTTAACCCTACTTCGCCGAACACGATGGTCCTCTCGTTGATCGGGCGGTTCCGATAGCTTGACACAAGCGCCATGACGATGCCAAGATCGATCGCTGGTTCATTCATGCGGATACCGCCCGCGATATTCACATATGCATCAGAACTGCCAAGCGCCATTCCCAGACGTTTCTCCAGCACTGCCATGAGCAGGTTCACACGGTTATAGTCCGTTCCTGCCGCTGTCCGTCTGGGCATACCGAAATTGCTGTGGCACACCAGAGCCTGTATCTCAATCAGGATCGGGCGCGTTCCCTCCATGGAGCATGCTACCACAGACCCGGAAGAATTTTCCGGCCTGCCGCTCAGCATATATTCTGACGGATTTTCCACCTCTGCAAGCCCAGTCTGCCCCATCTCAAACACTCCAATCTCGTTAGTGGAGCCGAAACGGTTCTTCACCGCGCGCAAAATCCGATAGGACGCGTGACGGTCCCCTTCAAAATACAGCACCGTATCCACCATATGTTCCAACACCCTTGGTCCTGCCACAGTACCCTCTTTTGTCACATGACCTACGATAAATATAGGAATGAACAACCCTTTTGCCAGCTGCATGAAGGTATTGGTTGACTCCCGTACCTGTGATACACTTCCCGGAGCGGAAGAGATCTCTTCACTATACATCGTCTGGATCGAGTCAATAATCACCAGTTCCGGGCGTTCTTTTTCAATTACACCGCGGATAATCTCAAGATTTGTCTCGCATAACAAGAGAAGCCCTGATGAGAAATCTCCCATGCGGTTAGCACGCAGCTTAATCTGTGCCTGTGATTCCTCCCCGGAAATGTACAGAATCTTTTTTTGTCCTGCCAGCTCCCGGCATACCTGAAGAAGAAGGGTAGATTTTCCGATACCCGGATCACCGCCCACAAGCACAAGAGAACCGGGAACAATTCCGCCGCCTAGCACCCTGTCAAGTTCTTTTATTCCTGTCTTGCACCGCACGTCGTCATCCGCCGTCACCTCGGTCAACGGTATGACCTTCGCCTCCCGAACAGATTCTCTAACGGAGCGTGCAGAAGCTGTACTTGCTTTACTGACTCCGCTGTCAATTCTCTCTTCCACAAATGTATTCCACTCCCCGCACGCGGGACACTGTCCGAGCCACTTGCTCTCCTCGTGCCCACAGTTCTGGCAGAAAAACACACTTTTCTTTCCCTTTGCCATGCTCGTTCCTTTCCCCGATAATCGGCTCCTTTATCACCGCATCCTATCACTATATCGGCTGCTATTTAGATGTATTCCAACAGGAAAATAGGGCGGAAATGCAATCCGCCCCTGTTCATCTTTTGTTTTATCCGTCCGAATCCTGCACAGACGGCATTATACCAATTTATCAGCACTTTACAACTTTTACCTGCTTGCTCTGATCTGCCGTAAGCTCCACACTTACGCTGAGTTTCCCACTTAAGTTTGTGTTCATCTTTCCCGCGCTCTCACCGTCAATAAATACCTCGTACTCACTCTCTGGCTCAAGTTCAAGCGTGAACTGTACATCACCCTGCGCAGATACGTCAAAAGACACTTCCGCCGCCGTTTCCTTAAAGTTCTCGACCGCGCTTCCCGGAACAGACTCGTATACGAACATTCCATTTCTCTCAAGCTTTGTAATCTCCGCAAACGTCTTTACTTTATAAATATCGCCCTCAAACTCGTAATCATCCTTTTTTGTCTTTGCCGCCAGCGTATAATCTCCAAAACTGAGTGTACCATTGTTCTCTGCACGCAAAAGCTCTTTCACTGCTGCCATATCTGTTCTTCCTCCTAAGTATTGATTCAGAAATCTCTCTTTATTTTCAATAGCGCTATGTATATCAGCGCTATCCTCATTATAATATAAGACTTTGGTTTTTTCCACTGAAATATGTGGGAACAAGGGCTATCTCACGGTAAAGCGGATCTCCTTTTTCACAGTGCCCGCTTCCACAGTATCACCCTGTTTCACTTCGCCATTTAATATTGCTTCGGCAAGTTTGTCTTCCAGCTCCGTCTGAAGCGCACGGCGTAGCGGTCTTGCTCCATATTTTGCGTCGGTGCCTTTCTCCACGATAAGATTCTTCGCTGATTCTCGGAGAATCAAGCGGATATCCATCTGCCCTGCCAGACGTTTTGTGAAATCCCGGCACATAAGTGTCACGATCTTCTTCATATGAGTCTTCTCCAGCGCATGGAATACGATAATCTCATCGATACGGTTTAAGAATTCCGGACGGAAGATCATCTTCACTTCATCCATTACATTTTGTTTCATCCTCTTGTAATCCCCTGCTGGGTCTTCCTTAGTGGCAAATCCAAGCTTCTTCGGCTCTACGATCGCTTTCGCCCCAGCATTGGACGTCATGATGATAACTGTATTGGAAAAGTCTACCTTTCTGCCCTGCGAATCTGTGATATGCCCATCGTCTAACACCTGAAGCAGAATGTTAAATACATCGGGATGGGCTTTTTCGATCTCATCAAACAAAATTACAGAATACGGATGTGTCCGCACCTGATCGCTGAGCTGACCGCCTTCTTCATGTCCCACATATCCCGGAGGGGAACCAATCATCTTTGCCACGGAATGTTTCTCCATGTACTCCGACATGTCCACGCGGATCATCGATTCTTCATTTCCGAAAAGTGCTTCTGCAAGCGCCTTGGAAAGCTCTGTCTTTCCAACACCCGTTGGACCGAGGAAAAGGAACGAACCAATGGGACGTTTCGGATCTTTTAACCCTACCCGTCCTCTCTTAACCGCCCGAGCAACTGCGCTAACCGCTTCTTCCTGACCGATTACCCGCTTATGAAGAACACTCTCCAGCTTCTTTAAGCGGTCCGCGTCACTTTCTGCTAGCTTCTGCACCGGAACTTTGGTCCATGCGGATACAACCTCCGCAATATCCTCCTCCGCCACAGCAGGACGCTCTGACGCCGTCCGTCTGCGAAAGCGTTTTTTCATATTTTCTAGTTTTGTCTTGGCTTCTTCCTGTTCCTTCTGAAGAAGTGCCGCCTCTGAGAAATCACCTTCACTGATGCTCTCTTCCTTCTGTACCGCCAGCTCTTTGACTGTCTTTTCCAATGCAGTCAGATGATCCGGTACTTTATACCCTTTCAGGCTCACCTTAGAACACGCCTCATCAAGCACATCAATCGCTTTATCCGGCAGATTGCGGTCTGTAATATACCGCTCTGACATATGCACAGCGGATTCCAGCGCCCGCTCGCTGATCTCTACTTTGTGATGGTTCTCATATTTGCCTTTCAGTCCTCTAAGAATCTCCAGACACTGTTCCTCAGTCGGCTCTTCCACAGATACCGGCTGGAATCTCCGCTCCAGCGCTGCATCCTTTTCAATATATTTCCGGTATTCTGAGATTGTCGTTGCTCCGATAAGCTGTAGCTCACCACGTGCGAGAGAGGGTTTCAGGATACTGGACGCGTCGATCGCGCCCTCTGCTCCTCCTGCGCCGATCATCGTATGGATCTCGTCAAGGAACAGGATAATATTTCCGTTTGCCTCCACCTCGGATATCAGTCCTTTCATCCGCTCCTCAAACTCTCCTCGGTACTTTGAGCCCGCGATAAGTCCCGGCAGGTCCAGTGTGTATATTCGTTTATCCTTCATCTTCTCCGGCACAACGCCCGCAGCGATCCGCTGTGCCAGCCCTTCAATAATAGCTGTCTTTCCGACTCCCGGTTCACCGACCAGACAAGGATTATTTTTCGTCCGGCGGCTTAACACCTGCATAAGACGGTACATTTCTTCCTCTCGTCCCACAACCGGATCCAGTTTCCCTTCCTCCGCACGGGCTGTCATGTCCGTACAGAACTGCTCCATCATGGAGCCGCCGCTCTTCTGCCCCTCCTGAAGTTCTTCTTGGTACTCTTTTGCATCCACGCCTGCCGCGTTCATGATATCCTGAAATATTTTCTGGAGATTGATATTCAGGGTGATGAGAATACGGGTCGCCACACAGTCTACATCCCGTATCATGGACAACAAGAGATGCTCCGTCCCCACCTTTGCAGTGTGAAGCCTGACGGCTTCCTTCCCGCTGTTCTCCAGAATATACTTAAATCTAGGGCTCTTCTCCGGCCTCTTCTCAGCAAATGACTCATCCCGGGGTACGATCAGTTCATCCATAAGCTGAATGACTTTCTCCTCTTCAACGCCGTTCTGGGCGATAATCTGCCCTGCAACTCCTGCAATTTCCTGCCTGAGACCTAAGAGAAGATGTTCTGTCCCAATGTACGGGTGGCCCATCTCTTTTGCCTTCTTTTCGGCATAGCGGATAGCACTCTCCGCCTGTTTTGTATATGAAATCATAAAATCCTCCTACTTTTAACTTTCTCTAACACGCGCCATTCGTAAAACCGCACTCCTTGCTTACTGCGGCTACGCCGCTGTTTTACTCATGAACTGGCGCTCACCTCATGTATTTCCCTGCTCGCAGATACATCCAAGCATGTATCTTGCTCCCGCTCAATACATGGCTCTTTGTTACAGTTCAGCACGCGCCATTCGTAAAACCGCACTCCTTGCTTACTGCGGCTACGCCGCTGTTTTACTCATGAACTGGCGCTCACCTCATGTATTTCTCTGCTCGCAGATACATGCAAGCATGTATCCTGCTCCCGCTCAATACATGGCTGAACTGTAATCATCCATAATTTCGTCGACGAGGGCGTGGACTTCTTGACGGGTAATGTTTTTGCAGCAGCCTCTTGCCAGCACGATCTTTAACTCACGCCGCATCTGTTCGAGCTGCTCCGCCTTCCCAGTGGCAAGGGCAATCACTGCTCCCCGTCTTTTGTCCAGACTGATGTATCCTTCACGCTTTAATATACTGTACGCTTTATTGACTGTATGCATGTTCACGCCAATCGTATCTGCGAGCCTGCGCACGGACGGAAGCGAATCTCCCTCCCGTATCACGGATCCCGCTATGCCCATGATGATCTGGTTGCAGAGCTGGATATAGATCGCTTCATCACTGTCAAAATCCACTTCTATCAGCATTGTGTTTCTCCTTTGTTTTCCGATTTTTTGCGAATCGGTATTTTTAACACTTTACAGCCGTGTTATAGGTATAATAGCACAAAGTTGAGATTTTTCAAAACTTTTTTGTATTTTCCCTGAGAATACGTCATGAATAAAGATCATTGAAGCGGCTGATTGGACAGACCAGCCGCTTCATGTAAATTGAGCTCTATTTCTCATTTGAACTGTCATCGCCATCTGATTTATCGTCTTTATTTTGACCATCCGCACCGAAACACAAAAAAGCCGATCCCAGACAAAACCAAACCGCGCCCGATGAAAACCCTGAATCGAAAAATTTAATGACAGCAACTATGTAAAAACATATTGAAATTAAATAATATAAATTTGTCTTTTTCATGCTTTTTCCATTAGAAATTTATTTTAATTTTTGTTTCTTTAATTCATTTTGAACTTTTTCCATTTTTTCTTCCACATCTCTTATTTGCCTGTCGCTTGTATTCAGTTGAGTTAACGGTTTGTTATTTTGTATAGTTTCCAACTCTAAAGCCTTATATTTCCCGCATCCCAGAACCGTTTTTTTATCGGCGACACTGTCAAGCACACTAAATTTTAGCGTAAATTCATCATTATCAATATCTTCTTTCTTCAAACCCAAATAATTAGGATTTTCATATAAAGAATATAAATGAACCCCACACCTTGCGGCAATCCAAACTGATTCTCCAACATACAGACAAACCTTTTTATCACCTCGCTGTAACTCTATCATATATACTCCATGTTTTGCAGCACGTGGATCCATACCATTGCAAGTATCAAAAAAATCAATTTTCATATCCATTTCCTCTATGATCTAAAATTTATTGTTCAAATTTTCAGCATTGTTTTATGTCTGAAATTTAATTTCTGATAATCAATACCACTTCTTAAATGGAAAATAGATGTATTGCTTAAGAGCTTTTCAGCGTTTCTATACTATTATACCTCTATCCCATATCCCCTACAATAAAAATATGTTCTGGCTGTTTACAAAGGAAAAGACACCCTCCCGGATGTCTTAAATCTGCCTGTTCCTTGGTTCCGCCGCCTCAGACTCGAGGTTATGTGTCCGATTCTTCGGCTTCACCTTCTGCGTTATTCTGTTGAGTCCTCCCAAACAGCATTTCTATCTTTGTCCCCTTCTCGGGCTCACTTTCCACACTCACCTTCGCTCCGTGTAGCAGCGCCCCGTGCTTGACGATAGACAGCCCCAATCCTGTTCCGCCCCGCTCCTTAGAGTGGCTCTTATCCACACGGTAAAATCTCTCAAAAATCCGTTCCTGATGCTCTTTGGGAATCCCGATTCCATTATCAGATATACTGACCTTTGGCCCATTCAGTGTATTCCCCACCCAGACCGTCACGCGTCCGCCTTCGTTATTGTATTTGACCGCATTCTCACATACATTGTAGATCATCTCATCCAAAATCTGCCGGATACCGTTGTAATTCACCGGCTCGCCGCTGAACTCTACACGGATATCCTTTTGTGACGCCTGCACGGAAAGACGGCTGATGATCTCACGTGTCAGAGCGTACAGATCCACTTCCTCTTTCTCCAACTCCACCGATTCCTCATCTAGTTTAGATAGTTTGATAATATCCTCTACCAGCGTAATCAGGCGGCGTGCCTCTTTGTAGATCCGCTCTGAGAATACAGGAATATCATTAGGACGTACCATCCCGTTTTTCATAATCTCCGCGTAGCCGGAAATTGACGTAAGCGGTGTTTTCAGCTCATGGGATACATTTGCTGAAAACTCTTTTCTCATGTTAGAAACCGCCTCTTTCTCCTTGTTCTCTTTATCAATCGCCACGAGAAGAGGATCCAATTCTTCATAGACCTCATTTTCCAGCGGCTGTTCCAGATCCAGCGTATTGATAGGTTTAATCAGACGGGCAGTTTGCCACCTTGCAAGCAGAAGGGCAAACAGCACCATTACAGCGGCCAGAATTCCCATCACAGGGAAAAGTGCCATCGCCGTGCTGATCAAACTGTCTGTTACCTTCGACACCCGCAGTACACTCCCGTCATCTAGAAGAAGCGCGTAATAATACATCTCTTCCCCAGTCGTAGCCGAACGACGCAATGCCTCGCCATTTCCCTTTGCCAGAGCGTCTTTCACTTCCTGTCGGCTGGCATGGTTCTCCTGCGTAGTTTCTAAGCTATCTTCCCTTCGGGAATCATACAGCACTGATCCGTCTATGCCGATCTGCGTCACTCTTGTCTGAACTTCCACCAGATCCATCTGCTCCAGATACTCCGTCCCTGAAATGTTGATCGCTGTGCGGATATATTTCGCTTCCTGCTGGAGCTCTGCCTGAAGAAGCGCCAAGTTCCGATTGTAAAGGATCACAGACAAAATAGCGTAAGAAAGCACGAGGGTCACTGCAAGAATGACCATCATGCTTTTTTGTATCTTCCATCTCATACTTACGCGGTTCTTTTTCATGCGCTCCCTCCAACACGGTATCCCACGCCTCGTACTGTACAGATGATTCTGCCTTTTTCCCCCAGCTTTTGGCGTAAGGTACGAATATGCACATCGACCGTCCTCGTCTCACCGTCGAAGTCATATCCCCATATATCTGTGAGAAGCTGATCCCTTGTCAGCACGATCCCCTGATTGCGCATCAGCTTTTCCAGCAGTTCAAATTCTTTCAGGGTCAAGGCAACAACCTGCCCGTCCACTGTGACCTCATGCTTCTTTACATTGACGTAAACCCCGGACAGTTCCATATCGCTTTTATCCTCTGCCCTGACAGTTCTTCTTAAAACTGCCTTGATACGGGAGACTAGTTCCATCATGCCAAAAGGCTTGGTCACATAGTCGTCCGCCCCCGAATCGAGCCCCACAACCTTATCATACTCCGAACCTTTTGCCGTCACCATAATCACCGGGATATTTTTTGTTTTCGCAGATGATTTAAGCCTTTTTAACAGCTCCAGTCCATCCTCTCCCGGAAGCATAATGTCAAGCAGGATCAGTTCTGGCGTTTCAAATGCCAGAGCCTCCATAAATGCCGGGCCGTCCGCGAATCCCTTCGCCTTCAGCCCGGTTGTCTCTAATGTATAGATCACAAGTTCCCGGATGTTATCATCATCCTCCACGCAAAATACCATCTGTCTTGTACTCCTTTTATATAGCGCTGTCCTTGTGTACGCCCGTGATGGAAAATTCCACCCACTCGGCAATATTAGTCGCGTGATCTCCGATACGCTCCAGATATTTTGTCACCATGATCAAGTCAAAGATCCGCTTTCCGTTCTTTCCCTTCTCCTCTTTGATGAACTCAATCATCTCGTCGCGGACTTGCTCAAAGTATTGATCCACTCCATCGTCCGCCTTCATAACGCTGCGGGCAAGTTCCAAATCCCTGTTCACGTAAGCATTGACGCTGTGACGTACCATACGGCTCACTTCTGAAGCCATCGTTCCGATCACATGGATTTCCTCAGCCGCATTGTCTCCAGAGGAAATGATGATCTCTGCAATATCCGCCGTCTGATCACCAATGCGCTCCATGTCTGTAATCATCTTAAGCGCCGCAGATATCCTTCTTAAATCTTTAGCAACAGGTTGTTGCTGGAGAAGGAGCTTTAAGCAGAGTCTCTCAATATCCTTCTCGCACTGATCGATCTCCTCATCCTCTGAAATGACTGCTTTTGCTTCCTCAATGCTCCCGTGCTTAAGCGCGTCTGTTGCTTTCGCAATAGCAGCCTCGCAGAGTTCCCCCATATGTGTAAGCTGCTCATCCAAACGATGAAGCTGTTCGTCAAATTTATTCCGCATAATTTAACCAAACCTCCCTGTGATATAATCCTCTGTTCTCTTATCCGCCGGAATGGAGAACAATTTTTCAGTGTTATTGTATTCTACGACCTCTCCAAGGAGAAAGAACGCGGTATTGTCGGACACACGTACCGCCTGCTGCATATTGTGTGTAACCATGACAATAGTATAGTCTTTTTTCAATTCCATCGCAAGGTCTTCTATCTTGGAAGTCGAGATCGGGTCAAGCGCCGATGTAGGCTCATCCATCAGGAGAACTTCCGGTTCTACCGCCAGAGCCCTCGCAATACAGAGTCTCTGCTGCTGTCCGCCGGACATTCCGAGGGCGCTTTTTTTCAATCTGTCTTTACACTCATCCCAGATCGCTGCATTTCTGAGGGATTTCTCCACAATATCATCCAGCTTTGCCTTCGAACGGATACCGTGTGTTCTCGGTCCAAAAGCAATATTATCATAAATGCTCATGGGGAACGGGTTCGGTTTCTGGAATACCATCCCCACACGCTTTCTTAACATATTTACATCCATGCCCTTGAAAATATTCTGCCCATCCAGTTCGATGCTTCCGTCAATACGGCATCCCTCCACCAAATCATTCATGCGGTTGATGGATTTTAAAAGCGTAGATTTCCCGCAGCCGGAAGGCCCGATAAACGCAGTGATCTTGTTGGCCTCTATGTCAAGATTCACATTTTTGAGAGCTTTGAAATCTCCATAATACAAATCAAGATTTTTAATACTGATCTTTCCCATTTCCTTTTACCTTTCTATGCTTTCGTGAGTTTCTTTGCAATCACACTTGACAGTGCGTTGATTCCGACTACAAGAACAAGCAGGATAACTGCTGTCGCATACGCCTGATCCATATAAAGTCCCTCGCTGGACAGATTATACATATGCACCGCCAGCGTACGTCCTGATCCCATCACGCTGGAAGGAATCTGTGCGACTGTCCCCGCCGTGTATATCAAAGCTGCCGTCTCCCCTACGATACGTCCGATCGCAAGGATTACACCTGCTAGCACGCCCGGAATTGCGGAAGGAAGGACGATACGGAACACAGTTCGCAGTTTTCCCGCTCCCAATCCGAAACTTCCCTCGCGGTAAGAGTCAGGAACCGCCTTCAGCGCTTCTTCTGTCGTTCTCATAATCAGAGGAAGGATCATAATGGACAGTGTAAACGCTCCTGCCAAAAGAGAAAATCCCCAGTCCAGTGTATTGACAAAGAACAGCATACCGAACAATCCATATACAATAGATGGAATACCGGAGAGCGTCTCTGTTGTCAGTCGGATCACTTCCACAAATTTATTTCCTCTGCCCGCATATTCCACGAGAAAAATTGCGGAAAAAATTCCAAACGGAACAGCAATCAGCAGGGAAAGCAGCGTCATCACAACCGTATTGACAAGCGCCGGCATAACCGAGGCATTGTCCGAAGAGTATTCCCACGCAAACAGAGATGGTTTTAAGTGCGGCACACCGTTCATCAGGATATACGCAATGAGAAAGAGCAGCACCGTAAAGGTAAGAATCGCCGCCAGCATCACCAGAATCATCATAATGAAAGAGCCCGGATGTTTTAAATACATTTTCAGTTTATCGCTGGTTGTCGTTTTATTACTCATGATCAGTCCTCCTTTTCAGCAGCGCAACGCTGAAATTGATGATCAGGATGAACACGAACAGGACGACGCCTGTCGCAATCAACGCCTCCCGGTGAAGTCCGGTGGCATACCCCATCTCAATTACGATATTCCCTGTCAGAGTACGGACTCCCTCAAGGATACTGGAAGCAAATCTTGGCTGATTCCCGGCAATCATAATGACTGCCATTGTCTCTCCAATAGCACGCCCAATACCAAGAACGATCCCCGCAATCACACCAGATTTTGCTGCCGGAATGATAATGCGGAAAATACTTCTCTCTTTTGTTGCTCCAAGCGCCAGCGCCCCCTCATAATAATGATCCGGCACTGCCCGCATGGCGCTCTCTGTCGTACCGATGATAGTAGGAAGAATCATCATTCCAAGGATAAGAGAAGTTGTCAGAATATTGTTTCCATCTCCTGCCTTTTCTACCAATCCTGCCGCCCGCAGATTTTGACCCAGATCCCGGATGAGCGGCACTACGACCACTAGTCCGAAAAAGCCATATACAACAGACGGAATCCCTGCCAGAAGTTCTGTCGCAGCTTTTAAAGGCCTGTAGATCCGTTTGGGACAGTACATTGCCATGAAGACAGATGTGAGAATCCCAATCGGCACACCAATAATGATCGCTCCCGCTGTCACGTAAAGACTTCCAACAATCATCGTGGATATCCCGAACAGGTTATTGCCCGGACGCCAGATGTCACCTGTGATGAATTTCACAAAGCCGATTTCTCTTATCGCAGGGATACCATTTGCAAACAAAAAGATACAAATGAGAGCCACCGCCAAGATAGAAGCGCAGGCGGCGATAAAGAACACTACCTGCATGATTTTTTCAGTCCATGCTTTTGATTTCATTTTTCCCTCCTAATGAGCCGGGAAGACATGTTGCATATCTGCCCGGCTCATAAACTCAAAGCGGAAAGTTATCTAACTCTAGCTTTTCTATTTTAACTCTAACTTTTCTGATCTAATTTCAATTTTTCTGTCCTATTTTCAATTAGATCGCATCCCATGTTGTAGTGTCGCCTACATAGATGGATTTCACCTGATCTACTGTCATATCGTCTGTTGTGTTGTTCAGGTTTACGATCACTGCGATACCGTCCGTAGCGATTACCGTACCCTCAAGCTGAGCTGCCTCATCCTCTTTCAGTTCTCTGGATGCCATACCGATATCATAGCTTCCCTCAATCGCATTTGTCATACCTGTTGTAGAATCAGATGTCTGAAGCTCAAGCTTCGCATTTGGATTTAATGCTGTATAAGCCTCGATCAGTTTCTCCATTACCGGGGATACAGAGGAAGATCCGCCGACTACCGCGCTTCCTTCCGGCTGTGTTCCCTCAAATGCTGCAACGTCTGATACCGGAATGTATCCTTCTTCTGCTACAACTTCCTGTCCCTCTGTACTCATGATGAAGTTCATGAAATCTGTTGCCACTGCATTGTCAAGATCCGGTTTTACTGCCACATTAAACGGTCTGGATACTTTATAGGTGCCATTCTCGATATTTTCTGCTGTCGCCTCAGCGCCGTCGATCTTAAGAGCTTTTACCTTTGTCTCATCAAGAGATCCGAGTGATATGTAACCGATAGCATATTCATTCTCTGCTACAGTTGTCATCATAACAGATGTGTTGTTTGTGATCTGAGCGTCGAGCGTCGTCATGTCAACGTCCTCTCCGTCAACTTCCTCTACAACTCCGAACAGCTCTGTGAAAGCGCCTCTTGTACCAGATCCATCTTCACGGGATACGACTGTGATCTCGTTGGAAGCATCCCACGCAGAAGAAGAACCTGTATCTGATCCGGAACTGCTGTCCGATCCACTGTCGCTGCTTCCACATCCTGTAACTGCGGCTGCCATCATACTAACTACTGCCAATGCTGCGATAAACTTTTTCATTTTCATTATTGATGATCTCCTTTTCTTTTTCGAATCAAAATCATGATGTCCGGCGGCCTTCCCCACCGTGCTTTCGGAACCCTTTCGTCCGTCAACGGTATTTATCTTAAAAAAGGAATGTAAAATATAAAATCAGCCTTATGTTAAATCTAAGTAAAAAGTGCAGATGCTGAAAAATACATCTTTATTATACAGGTGAGTAGCTGAATATATTTTGAAACTTCTGTTTTCAGAAAACAAGATATCCGCAAAACTATGTTGCTTGAGCGGCAAGTAGAGCGCAGCGGCCCCGAAGCCGCGATGCAATCATAGTTTTGCGGATATCGTACGTTATCGAGATTAAAGTTTCAAATACTCTCAGCTATTTATTTGTATAAAAAAGATGTATTTTGCAGCATCCTTATTTTTGCGGAAAAATTATAATTCAAACATTTTCTCCTCCGGCTATTTTAGTACCAATCATGCTTTTCATGTTTATCTAATCCGGCAATCATTCCCATCTCATCCGCTGACAGCTTAAAATCAAAAATGGAAATGTTCTCCCGGATATGAACGGGATTACTGGAGCCGGGGATGACTGCGACACCATTTTGCAGATTCCATCGCAGAATGATCTGCGCCGGAGATTTCCCGTGATGCTCTGCAATCTGGCATAGGACGGTATTATTTAGCATCTCTCCTGTATATCCCCGCCCGCCCAACGGATACCAGCTCTGAACAGCAATCCCCTTATTCTGAATATGCTCTACCACCAGACCGTCTTGATAATATGGATGAATTTCATTCTGGATCAGCGCTGGTTTCACGGATACTTTCGGCAGAAATGCGTCTGTCTCACGAATATAGTAGCAGGAAATACCAGCAGTCCTCACCGTTCCATCTTGTATGGCTTTTTCGATTGCCCTGTAAGCAGACACATCGTTCGAGGCTGGATGGTGCAATAACATCATATCAATGTAGCCGATATCCAGCTTCTCCAGCGCCTCGTCAATGGCTTTTGCGGCATGGCTGTACTGATTTGGATACAGCTTGGTCTGCACAAAAATTTTCTCTCGCGGTACGCCGGATTTGCGGATGCCTTCACCTACTTCCCGCTCGTTACCGTAAAAGGAGGCAGTGTCAATGAGGCAGTAGCCGCTTTGTATCGCAGTATACACCGCATCAGTGCATGCGTTTCCGTGCAGGACATAGGTTCCAAGACCCACCACAGGGAGATCATACCCGCTGTTTAGCCGAATCACAGGGGCAACGCCGTTTTTTCCATTTTTTAGATCAATACCACTCATGCTTTTCACCTCTTTCTAGTTCTGCGATCTGATCCATTTCCTCACCGGTCAGCTCAAAATCAAAAACATCTAGATTTTCCCGGATATGTTCCGGGTTACTGGAACCCGGATTCACTACAACGCCCCGCTGCAAATTCCACCGAAGGATCACCTGCGCAGAGGTAACCCCATGGTCTTCCGCAATGGCGGCAATCACCTCATCCGCGAACATCTCACTGGTGTGTCCTCTGCCGCCAAAGGGAGAATAGCCGTTTACCACGATGCCAAGCTCTTGAATATAGGGCACGACCTCCTGTTCCTGATAGTAGGGGTGGATCTCATTTTGTACCACAGCGGGGGCGATATTGACTTGGGGCAAAAATCCCTCTAACTCCTGGATATACCAATTGGACAGACCAATGGAACGGATTTTCCCGTCATCTACTGCCTGTTCCATAGCGTGGTACGCCTCCACATCCCCGGTGCCGGGGTGATGCAGGAGCATCAGGTCTATATATCCGATGTCCAGACGCTCCAGACATCCTTCGATGGCCTCCTCTGGATCGTCAAATTCTGTAGGATAGATTTTTGTGGTAACGAAGATTTCCTCACGAGGTACGTCACTGTCCCTGATAACCCGCCCAATACTTTCCTCATTTCCGTAATAGGAAGCTGTATCAATAAGCCGCCCTCCGGCCTCCAGCAAAGCTGTGACAGAATTATAGCACTCTTCATCGGAGAGGGCGTACGTGCCGAGTCCCACGATGGGCATTTCATAGCCACTGTTAAGCATTACTGTCCTGCTTTCAAAATCAAAAACAGGGGCCGAAACTTCTTCGACAAAATTTGGGCTTTCGGAAGATGGGTCTTCTGCCGGCTCAATTTCAGAGGATAGGGATACGCTTTCTAGTTCGGAAGAATCTGTACTGTTTGTACTGCATCCCGCCATGCAAGAGATCAAGAACAGTGCCACAATCAGGATTAAGGTCCATTTTCGTTTCACAGGTTGCTCCCTCCTTTGCTAACACACAAGGTATTGATAGTTTCATTCATAAGCCATGCCTCCAACAGATCCATCCACATAGAAATATTCCAGTTCTGTCATAAATTATTTTTTTCAGCCATATGACGCGTCAAATTATCGCCATGACTTTTGAAAAATACCCGCGCACTCCTCATCGGACATGGGGCAGGGATTCGCCAAAAACAGACCGCCCATCGTCTCCCGTGCATTCACGGCAAGGGTCATACATTCATCGACTGTAATGCCATAATCGCTCATCTTCAGATCTGCCACGCCGCAGTCCTTTTGAAGCTGTATCAGCGCAGTAATGAAATCCTCTGGTTTGTCGGCGTCCGGGATTCCCATCACTCTCGCCATCTTGACAAACTGTTCGTCACAAGCATGACGCTCAATGAAAAACTCCGCAAATGCTCTGGATATCATGATCAATCCCGCACCGTGGGGCAGATTGTGGTGATAAGCGCTCATGGCGTGTTCCATAGAATGCTGTGCTGTCGTGCTGGTAAGCTGCATGCTGATACCAGCCATGGTACTACCATAGGCAACATGTTCTCTCGCTTCCAGATCATTGCCATCCTTCACAGCACGTGGCAGATATTTGGCGATATTCTCAATAGCAGATAAGGCAATGGTTTCACTTAAAATGTTAATACCATTTGACATCATTACTTCGGTATTGTGGAACAACGCATCAAATCCCTGATAAGCGGTGTACTTTGCGGGAACTGTTTTCATCAGTTCAGGATCTACAACAGCAAGGACAGGAACCAGTTCCGGATAGCCAAAACCGATTTTTTCTTTTGTTTCCAGATTGGAAATAACGCCCCAGCAGTTGATTTCCGAGCCCGTGCCGGCGGTGAGGGTGATGGTAACAATTGGCAGTCCGGGATGAACAAGCGGCTGTCCCTTTCCCGTGCCCCCATTCACGTAATCCCACAAATCTCCGGGATTAGTGGCCATCGCCGCCACAGCAACAGCAGAATCCAGCACGGCGCCTCCACCCAGCGCCACAATAAAGTCACAGCCGTTTTCTCTTGCAAAAGCTGCGCCTTCCATCACCATTTCCCTGACGGGATTTTCCATCACTTTAGCAAACTCCGCCACTTCAACGCCTGCTTTGCTCAATTGCTCCAACGTACGCTCGTAAGCTCCACTCACTTTTGCCGACTTACCTCCAGACATCAGTAGCAGCGCTTTTTTGCCCGGCATGGGCTGACTGCCCAATTCATTCAGCTTTCCGCTTCCAAACAGGATTTTAGTAGGATTGTTAAAATCAAAGTTCATGTTCATAGATTATACCTCCTAAATAATTTCTTTTTGAATTTTGTAGATCAGATAATCCAGACAATCTATTTTCTTTTGCCCTGAACGAACCGTCATCAGCAGCACCTTACGATACTGTTGAAGAATGGGCAGGATTCCTTTTAAATCTCCGCCTTTTACAAGAGACATACAATCCTCTGTCATTTGCATATCACAGCCGGCGTCTCTTAAATTTTGATAAATCAGTGCAAAAGTATCTGATGCTTCTGCCATTTTGTCTACCTCCTACGCCTTCAGTATAGGATCCAGTACTTGATATGTCTAATATTTATATTCTATATCATATTATTCTTTACAAGAATATCTCAGCCATATATACTTACCTTAGGAATTATATAAGGAGAAGATTTTTATGGAAATTCGTGTTTTGCGCTATTTTTTGGAAATTGCAAGAGCCGGAAATATGTCTCGGGCAGCGGAGGCGCTCCATGTTTCACAGCCTACTTTATCAAAACAAATGAAAGATCTGGAGCAGGAACTTGGAAAAAAATTATTCCGCCGCGGCAGTACAAGTCTTAGCCTGACAGATGAAGGTATGCTTCTACGGAAACGGGCGGAAGACATTCTCGATATGGTGGATAAGACAGCTGATGAATTTCGGGCATTGAATGATATCTCCGGTGGCGAAGTGCATATCGGATGTGCTGAGTCCTACCAGATTAAATATCTGGCGCAGACAATTCAGGTATTCAAGAAAAAATATCCTTTGTTTCGTTACCATCTTACCAGCGGGAACACTGAGCAAGTCGTAGAACGGCTGGACAGAGGACTGATTGACTTTGCAGTTATTGCCGAACCGCCCAACCTTTCCAAATATAATTATCTGGAAGTGCCCGGAGTAGATCTCTGGGGTCTTGTTATGAAAAAAGACGATGCGCTTGCTCAAAAAAAGTGTATCCGTGTTAATGACCTGATGGGGCTTCCCCTGATCTGCTCAGCCCAAGGGATGAAATTTGATATTGCCCGGTGGTGCGGCGAAAAAGTCGATATGCTGAATCTTTCCGGCACAGTAAATCTTGCCTATAACGGCTCGGTCTTTGTGAGAGAAGGGCTTGGATATATGCTCATGTTTAATCATCTTGTAGATATCGGATCAGACAGCGATTTATGTTTTCGTCCTCTGGAACCCCCTCTGGAAACGAAAATGTACGTCATTTGGAAAAAATATCAGGTGTTTTCACCGATTTCCGAACTTTTGCTAGATGAATTAAAAATATGTTTTCATATGCAGAAACATTAAAAATGAGGGTTAGAGGAGACAGGTTCCTTGCGGAGCAGTCTTCTCAGCCCTCATTTCTATTTGATTCTTTTTCTTATACGCATCGCTATCGTAAACAAAAACCTACTCTACTGTCACAGACTTCGCCAGATTCCTCGGCTTATCCACATCCAGACCTTTTGCCACACTTACGTAATACCCCATGAGCTGCAAGGGCACAATCGCAAGGCTGGTGGTAAAATACTGCTCTGTCTTTGGAACATACACAGAGAAATCCGCATTATCCTCGATACTATAATTCCCATACAGAGTCAGGCCCATAAGATATGCTCCCCGGCTCTTTGTCTCCACCATATTGCTCAGCGTTTTCTCAAAAAGAGCTTGCTGGGTCAGAACTCCGACTACAAGCGTCCCTTCCTCCACCAAACTGATCGTTCCGTGCTTTAACTCGCCTGCAGCATAAGCCTCAGAATGGATGTAGCTGATTTCTTTCATCTTAAGACTTCCCTCAAGACTAATCGCATAATCAATCCCGCGCCCGATAAAGAAAATATCCTTCGCGTTAGCATACTTGCTGGCAAACCACTGAATACGTTCTTTATCATCCAGAGTTTTCTGAATCTTCTCCGGCAACCGCTCCAGTTCTTGGAGCAGCCCCGCATATCTTTCCTCACTGATGATCCCTTTCACAAACGCCATCTGCACCGCAAGAAGATACACTGCGATAAGCTGTGTACTGTACGCCTTAGTGGTAGCTACTGAGATCTCTGGTCCTGCATAAGTGTAAAGAATATAATCACTCTCACGGGCAATACTCGATCCTACCACATTGACAATACCAAGAACTGGAACGCCCTTTTCCTTTGCCAGACGCAGCGCCGCAAGACTGTCCGCCGTCTCTCCGGACTGTGACACCACAATAACTAATGAATTTTCTTCGAGTTTCGGATTTCTGTACCTGAACTCAGAGGCCAGATCTACTTCTACGGGCACATCAGCCAGATCTTCCATCACGTATTTTGCCACCATACCTACATGGTAAGCGGAACCGCACGCTACAATATAGATCCTTTCCAGTCCTGAAAGGAGCTCGTCTGTAATCCCAGCTTCTAAAAGATTGATCTCTTCGTCCTTCACATATGCGCCCACTGTATCTTGAACCGCCTTGGGCTGCTCGTGAATCTCTTTGAGCATGAAATGCTCATATCCGCCTTTTTCCGCTGACTCAGCATCCCACTTGATCTCCACCATATCCTTGTGGATCTCTTCTCTGTCAATATTATAAAAATGAATCTCGTCCTCAGATAACTCTGCGATCTCCATATTTCCTATATAATAGACCTGTCTCGTCTGATCAAGAATCGCCGGAACATCGGACGCGATAAGCGCACCTGACTTATTCTTTCCGATAATAAGCGGGCTGTCCTTTCTCGCTGCAAAAAGTTTTCCTGGATAGTCATGAAACAGCACGCCAAAGGCATAAGATCCCCTGATTCGCAGCATGGCGCGGGTCAGGGCCTCCAGCGGAGTTCCCGTTTTTTTATAGTAGTAGTCCACCAGCTTTACGGCTATCTCTGTATCTGTCTGGGAATAAAATGTATATCCTGATTTCAGCAGCTTTTCTTTTAATTCCTGATAATTCTCTATGATTCCATTATGTACGAGAACAACGGACTTGTCCTCAGCACAGTGGGGATGGGCATTGTTCTCCGACGGTTCTCCATGGGTAGCCCAGCGTGTATGTCCGATACCGCACGTCCCTGGAACCGCTCTTCCTCCGTCTGTTTTCTCTGCCAGAATCTTAAGGCGTCCCTTTGCCTTCACAATCTCGATCTTACCACTCTGTTCATTGCGAACAGCGATTCCCGCTGAATCGTACCCTCTGTACTCCAGCTTCTCCAATCCTGAAAGCAGAATCGGCGCCGCCGGCTGCTCTCCTACAAATCCAACAATTCCACACATAATATGATTTCCTCCTTTTTGGTATATCTGTCCGGATCATATCCGGCAGAAATAGAAAAAGTGATAAAATCTTCTTTTCCCTTTAGAAAATTTTACCACTCAACAAAACGCCTTAATCCCCTTACATTTCAAAAGCTGCCTACTACGCTTCGACACACATAATATCATCTCAGAGCATACTCTGTCAAGCCAGCGGTTTCTCTTTTACATATGTCCTGCTCCCTTATTTTATCTCTAATCACTTTTTCATCTTTGGTTCAAAAATAAAGGATGCAATATATCCAAAGATCAAGGCTGCCGATATGCCCACCGCTCCCGCTTTAAATCCTCCCATGAATACACCGATAAAACCATTTTTGTCAACTGCCTCTTTTACCCCCTGCCAGAGTACATTTCCAAATCCCAGCAGCGGCACACTGGCTCCCGAACCGGCAAATTCCTGAAAGGGCTTGTATATCCCGCAGAAACCGAGCACTGCTCCCGCACACACAAGGAGTACCATAACCCTGCCCGGCATTAGTTTCGTCCGATCCAGCAGGATCTGTACAACCGCACAGATCAGCCCTCCGATAATAAACGCTTTTACATAGTCCATAAAATTTTTCCTTTCTGTTTATTCATCATTTTCCTGTCACAGATGCGGATAAAACGCCAATATTACTACCCGCAATGTTCGATCACAATCCCGTGGGCAATTCCCGGAACACTTGCTCCCTCATTAAAACTCACAGTAGACATAAGCGCGCCCGTGGGCACAAAAAGCACTCTTTTCCACTCGCCTTTTTCGACCTTTGGCAATACATACGATGCCAGCGTCACCGCCGCACAGCCACAGCCGCTTCCTCCCGCGTGAGTGTCCTGTGTCTCCTGATCGTAGATCGTCATTCCGCAATCCATATGTTTTTCACGGATATCGTACCCTTTAGCTTGCACCAGATCAAACAAGATGGACTGTCCCACATATCCGAGGTCTCCGGTAATGATGCGGTCGTAATCTGCCTCAGTCCGCCCCATATCCGTAAAATTCTGTACAATCGTATCCATGGCTGCCGGCGCCATGCAGGCTCCCATATTCTGGGAATCCTTCAATCCATAATCCACGATTTTTCCGACTGTCACTCCGGCGATCCTTACATGGCTTTTCTTTGTCCCTTCCTGTATCGCCTTATTTTGTATTTCATTGTTTTGCAGCTCGCCCTGTGCTCCCACAAGGAATGCGCCGCTGCCTGTCACTGTCCAGTGGGCCGAAAGCGGTCTCTGAGACGCATATCCTAGCGGGAAACGGAACTCTTTTTCCGCGCTCCCAAAATGACTGGACGTGACTGCCAGCATGTATCTGCCATACCCCGCCGCGGCGCTCATCGCCGCCAGGGCCAACGCTTCTCCCGAGGTAGAGCACGCTCCGTACAGTCCGAACATAGGAATCTGCAGTCCCTCCACCCCCATAGATGTGGCGATTCCCTGCCGGAGCAGATCACCTCCGAACAGATAGCGGATATCCTCCACATTTACATGGGCTTTTCCAATCGCGAGCACGCACGCCTCCTTCTGCATGACACTCTCTGCCTCCTCCCATGTTTCCGCCCCGAACAGGTCGTCTTCATTTGTCATGTCAAATAATTTCCCCAGAGGCCCTTCCGCCTCCTTGCTCCCTACCACAGATCCGGCGCTGATAAGGTAGGGAGCATTTCTGAACAGCAGGCTCTGGCTTCCTTTTATGATCTGATCCATATTTTATCCTCACTTCTCTTTTTACAGGCCGTTTTGTCTGTTTCTGTAAATTATTGTGTGCAAATCCACCCAAAATATGCGGGTATATTTCGCGGAGAATTCCAGATACTATAAAAAATAGATTCAGGCGTGCAAGCCTGAACAAAAAGGAGATTTTCTTAATGGATAAGATACAAAAAATAAAGCAGGAAAAGCAATATGAACAATATGTCAAGCAGAAAACTCCCCAACATAATGTATGGCTTAACATGATCAAGGCCTTTCTTACAGGTGGAACAATCTGCGTTATCGGGCAAGTATTCTATCACTACTGTGAACTTCAGAATCTCAGTAAAGACGATTGCAGTGGCTGGACTTCCATGCTGCTTGTTTTGCTCAGCGTGATCCTGACCGGAACCGGGATCTATCCCCAGCTTGCCAAATGGGGCGGCGCCGGAGCTCTCGTACCCATTACCGGGTTCGCCAATTCTGTCGCTGCCCCGGCAATCGAATACAAGAAGGAAGGACAGGTTTTCGGCATTGGATGCAAAATTTTTACGATCGCAGGTCCTGTTATCCTATATGGAATTTTCACAAGCTGGGGGCTGGGACTTCTATACTGGCTGGGAACTCTGATAAAATAGGTTCGCAAAATATACCTTTCTGACATAGATAACTTACATTCCAAAAGCCGTATCAGAACACTCTTACTTAAAGTTTTGCGTTCTGATACGGCTTTTAGAACTTCTTATTTTCGGCATGGATCAAAAACAATTAATGACATTGACATTATTCGCACAACAGACCATAATATAATCATTAGATAGAAGTGAACGGAGTATTTCCATGTATATATCTGTGTCTGACGCTGCAAAAAAGTTTAATATATCGAAAAGGCGAGTGCAAATCTTATGTGAGCAAGGACGTATCGAGGGCGCAAATATGGTCAGCGGTGTATGGCTGATTCCAGACGATGCCCGGAAACCTGCGGACAGAAGAAGAAAACGCCCTGTGACGGATGATGAGATTCCATCTTCCGGGAATCATGGAAAATCTGATTCTAAAAGATTAACAATGGAAGAGGTCTGCGATCTGCTCTCCATCTCTTCGGCAACAGCAAAAAACTGGGTCAGGCTTGGAAAATTGCGCATGGACAGTGACAGCGGGACATTTTCCAAGGCATATATTGAACATCTTCTTGCAGAGATTAAAAATGGCAGCAGCCTCCTGAAAAGCCGCCGCAACAAAAAAAACGTAAGCGGAAAGGCTCTGTATAAGGATTACATTACCAATGGAAACAATCATGAGACTATCGGAAAAATCTTAGATTCTTACGAGCATATTTCAGAGGCAGAACTAAGAATAATACTGGCGCACTTTGCGATTCAGCTTTACCGTCAATGTGGCGGTAAAGTCTCATCGGACAGAAAATGGATGCAGAGACAAACACCTGTCTCTGATAACAGCGTATTTAATGCTTTGATTTCTGATTTGCTCAATAATATCAATATAGGAAGCATAGATCTTTGCAGAATAAGCCCGGTTTTCGATTACCAGATACAGTTTGTTTCATCAGAAGATACCCTTGGATTCATTTATCTTTCTCTGCGGGATCTGGGACATCGCAAGCAGACAGGCGCTTACTATACCCCGGCTGGAACTGTCAATATGTTAATTGACAGCTTATCTGCCTGCCTTGATTTTAAAGATCAGACAATCTGCGATCCCTGCTGCGGGACAGGCAATTTCCTTATAGGACTTCTTGGAAAAGGCGTAAACGCAAGCAATTTATACGGGCAGGATATCGATGAAATCAGTATTCTCCTTACCCGGATCAATGTGTTTCTTCTAAATCAGGATTTGTCTAAGGAACAATTGGATACACAGTTCGTCTGCGGAAACACTTTAGAAGACACATTTTCCAAAACCTTTTCTATCGTATTAGGGAACCCGCCGTGGGGATATACTTTTTCCAAAGAAGAAACGGCATATCTTATAAAACACTACCGTACGGCAAAACAAAAAGGCTCGGAATCCTATGACCTATTCATTGAAAAAGGTCTTTCATTGCTTACAGAAAACGGATATCTGGCGTATATAGTTCCCAAAGCGGTATTAAGCGTAAATTCCCATTTGCGGGCAAGGGAATTGATGCGAAGCAGTACATCGTTTAAATTTGTTTCTTATCTGGGTAATGTTTTTTCAGGTGTTCAATGCCCAGCCATTATATTAGGTCTTCAGAAAGACGGACAAGGACAAACAAAACAGTGCAGGGTTCTGTTTGAGAATAAGGAATTTACGATCAGTAAAAACAGGGAAATCAACGCTTCCGAATTTTCGTTTCATATGAATGACGACGAATATGACTGCCTGTATGCCATTGATTCTGTGCCGGACGCCAGGTACCTTGCATGCAACGCAAAGTTTGCCCTAGGGATCGTAACCGGCAATAATAAAAAATACATCAGAGACAAAAAGGAAGATGGTTTTGAGACTGTTCTTAAAGGCAGCGATATCTTCAGATACTCTATAAAGGACATAAATAACTATATCCAGTTTACTCCGAATGCTTTCCAGCAGGTTGCATCTGAGGAAATGTACCGGGCAGAAGAAAAGCTTCTTTATCGCTTTATCTGCGAAGTCCCTGTCTTCGCATATGATAACTGTCAGACGCTTTCACTAAACAGCTGCAACATTTTGATTCCTCAGATTGAGGGTATGGATATAAAATATGTGCTGGCTGTTTTAAATTCCCGTGTGTCCGCCTTTTTTATAAATAAAAAATTTAATTCGGTTAAGCTCCTGCGCTCTCACATTGAATCCATGCCCATACCAGCAATAAGTGCAGAAAGGCAAAGAAAAATTGTCAAAAAAACAGACCACATCCTGAATTCATCAGAAGACATTTGTGGTCTGTATGAAGAACTTGACAACGATATCATGGAAATATTTTGTTTGTCTCAGAAGCACAGAGATACAATACGCGCAGCTTTATCTGGAAAGAATTTATTTCTGCCCGACAAACAGATCCTATAATTCCTCGTATGTAAGCCAACGCACAAAATGGTGTTTTCTCCTTTTAAGGCAGTCTTCCATACAACTTTGTCACTCGTGCGATCTCGCTGACTGCCTCTTTGCCAAACTGTCCCTTTTTCAGCCGCCATACCCAGTTCCCGCCAAGCGTGGACGGTATATTGATACGCGCTTCACTGCCAAGCCCCAGATAGTCCTGAATAGGGATTACGCACAGACTGGCAACGCTTCCCATCGCCATAGCAATAAAATCTTGCGTAAGTGAATCCTCATCCAAACGCGGTTTGCACATGTACTCTTTAGCGAAATCTCTCGCTTCTTTGCCAACCTCATGATACCATCCCCTTGTCGTATCATTATCGTGGGTACCTGTATATACCACACAGTTTTCCGGATACGTATGAGGCAGATAATTGGATGATTCTCTTGCGTCAAATGCAAACTGAAGTACTTTCATCCCCGGGAATCCGCTGTCGTGCAGCAGTTTTAGCACACTCGGAGTAAGGAATCCCAAGTCCTCGGCAATGATCTCTGGTTTCCCGAGTTCTGCCTCGACCGCCTTAAAAAGCTCCATCCCCGGCCCGGGCATCCAGCTTCCATTTACCGCAGTCGTTTCCCCATACGGGATCGAATAATACTCGTCAAATCCCCGGAAATGATCGATCCTCACCACATCGTACAATTTCAAGCAGTATTCAATTCTTCTGATCCACCATTCGTACCCTGTGTTTTTGTGGTATTCCCAATCATAAAGCGGATTGCCCCAGAGCTGTCCCGTAGCGGAAAATGCGTCCGGCGGACATCCTGCCACACCAGTGGGCTCGTTATTCTCATCGAACTGAAACATCTCTGGTGCCGCCCATGTGTCCGCGCTGTCAAACGCTACATAAATCGGAATATCACCGATGATCTTCACTCCCTGACTGTTGGCGTAAGCGTGAAGTTTCTTCCACTGTCTGTCAAACTGATACTGCTGGAATTTATAGAACCGAATCTCCCGGTCAAGTTCTCGGCGTGCCGCCTCAAGCGCCTGCTCCTCGCGGTTTTTCAGCGGTTCTTCCCACTCATTCCAGCTTACGCCCCCATTTTTGTCTTTGACCGCCATATACAGGCTGTAATCGTCAAGCCAGAAAGCATTATTTTGTACAAATCGGTCATATTCTTCATTCTCGTTAAAACGCTCAAACGCCTTTTCCAGCACCTTAAATCTGGATCGGTAAACTTTTTCATAATCAATGCAGCCTTCCGAAGTCCCGAAATCATATCCTCTGCACTCATTCTCTGTCAGAAGCCCTTCTTCTGTCAATGTTCCTAAATCGACAAAATAGGGATTTCCTGCATATGTGGAGAAAGACTGGTACGGAGAGTCTCCGTAACCAGTCGGTCCAAGCGGCAGGATCTGCCAATAACTCTGCCCTGCTTCTTTCAACATATCCACAAACTCATAAGCTTCTTTGGAAAAACATCCAATCCCATACTCTGACGGCAGGGAAAACACGGGTAATAAGATTCCGCTTGCTCTTTTCATTCTTTCTTTCTCCTTGCTTTTCACTTAGTCAATCCCGATCTACAGATGCCATACATCTCTATTATACTCCTCAATCGTTCTGTCGGAAGAGAAAAATCCTGCTTTTGCAATATTTACAAGCATCATCTTCGCCCATGTCTCTTTGTCGGCATAAGCTTCCAGCACCTTCTCCTTCGCCTCTTTGTAGGAGGCAAAGTCAAGCAGAGTCATGAACCAGTCCTTGTTGATCAGCTCATTTTTCAACCTTGTCAGATTCTCTTCGCAGCCGATTTTTAACATTTCCTCGCTGGTGATAAAATCCACTGCCGCCTTGATCGCCGGATCCTTGTCGTAATAATCCTTTGATACATAGTCGCCTTTTGCATAGTGTTCAATCACCTCGTCGCTGGACGCGCCGAACACGAAAATATTATCGTCTCCCACTTCCTCGTGGATCTCTACGTTCGCGCCGTCCTGTGTTCCGAGTGTCACAGCGCCATTGAGCATAAATTTCATATTCCCTGTTCCGCTTGCCTCTTTAGAAGCGAGAGAGATCTGCTCGGAAATATCGCATGCCGGAATCAGTTTTCCAGCTTTTGTCACATTATAGTTCTCTACCATAACGACCTTGAGATACGGGCTCACCTCAGGATCATTGTTAATGATTTCCTGAAGGCAGAGGATCAGATGAATAATATCCTTTGCGATCACATAAGCCGGAGCTGCTTTCGCACCGAAGATCGCTGTTACCGGAGCCGCCGGGTTCTTGCCTGCCTTAATCTCCAGATATTTGTCAATGATATAGAGTGCGTTAAGCTGCTGGCGTTTGTACTCGTGGAGGCGTTTTACCTGAATATCGAAAATCGTATCCGGGCTGATCTTAACTCCTTGTGTCTCCATGAGATAACGACTCAATGCCTCTTTGTTCTCATGCTTAATTTCAAGCAACCGGCTGAGAATCTTCTTATCATCTTTGTATTGCAGCAGTTTCTCAAGCTCTGCGGCATCTTTCTTATACCCTTCCCCGATCGTCTCGTCAAGAAAACGGGAAAGCTGAGGGTTACAATGAATAAGCCAGCGGCGGAATGTAATGCCGTTTGTCTTGTTGTTGAACTTCTCCGGGTAGATCCTGTAAAAATTATTTAGTTCAGAATTTTTCAGAATCTCTGTATGCAGGGCAGCTACGCCATTTACGCTAAATCCATAATGAATATCAATGTGCGCCATGTGGACCGTATCGTTCCGATCAATGATGGCTACACTCTCATCGTCAAATTTTCTTCTCACCTTATCGTCTAAAATCTCAATAATAGGCACGAGCTGTGGCACAACCTTCTTCAGATAATGTACAGGCCATTTCTCCAGCGCTTCCGCAAGAATTGTATGGTTCGTGTATGCGCAAGTCTTAGACACCACGCCGATGGCATCGTCCATATCCAGCCCCCGCTCCACGAGCAGGCGGATCAGTTCCGGAATAACCATGGTAGGATGCGTGTCGTTAATCTGAATCACTGCATATTCCGGCAGATCATATAAGCTGCTGCCCTTCGCCACGCACTCGTCAAGGATGAGCTGAGCCCCTGCGCTGACCATGAGGTACTGCTGATAGATACGCAACAGTCGCCCTTGCTCATCGCTATCGTCTGGGTAAAGGAAAAGGGTTAGGTTTTTCTTGATATCCTCTTTGTTGAAATCGATCCCTTCTTCCACGATTGTCTCATCTACCGTATCAAGGTCAAAAAGATGCAGCTTGTTCGTCTGATTGTTATATCCTGTCACTTCGATATCATACATCCGGGCGTTGACTTTCAGCCCTTTAAATTCAACCGGATATACAGTCTCTGTCTTCTTAAGCCACGACTTTTCCTCGATCCATGGGTTAGGAGTCTCTTTCTGAAGATGATTCTCAAACTCCTGCTTAAAAAGCCCAAGATGGTAGTTCAGCCCGATTCCGTCTCCTGCAAGCCCCAACGTGGCGATAGAATCAAGGAAACATGCTGCCAGTCTTCCAAGTCCTCCGTTTCCAAGGGATGGTTCCGGTTCTGCTTCCTCAATTGCACAGATATCCTTGCCGTTGCTCTCCAGCATTTCCTTGACTTCTTGATAGATGCCCAGATTGATCATATTGTTGGAAAGCAGCTTCCCGATCAGAAACTCCGCCGAGATATAGTACAGCTTTTTCTTACTGTCTGTGCGTTCCTTTTTTGATGCCATATCTTGAACGATGGTGAGCAGTCCGTTATAAATCTCCTTATCGGAAGCCCGCGATATTGGTTTCCCGAGATATTCCTCTAATCTTGCCTGAATCTTCATAATGATATTCTCCTTTCTTTCTGCCGTTTACATCCACGGCATCGCCGCATTTTGCCACAGCATTTTGAAAACATCCATATATTTTATCTCCATGGTCCGTATTTTAATACTATTTTTATTGATTTTCTTGCAATATTCTTTCATATTATTGTACAATACTATCAAAACAGTAATGTAGAGGAGAACATTATGAATATCAGCGAATATCAGAACTATCATGAGACGAAGTCACACACTACCGCAGAATTCCCCTATAACACTTATCTCTGCTCCATCCCCCGCGATTTCCCTTCCGTTCCCCTGCACTGGCATTCCGAGATAGAACTTATCGTCATCAAAAAGGGGCGTGGTTTTGTGTCAGCAGACTTTTTAAAAACACCTGTCTCATCGGGTGATATTGTTATCATACGCCCGGGACAGCTCCACTCTATCGAGCAGGACGGCGCTTATGCAATGGAATACGAAAATATCATTTTCAAGCCAGATCTTCTTATCTCGGACAGTTCAGATCTGTGCGCCGTGCAGTTTATCACGCCTCTTATGCTTGGTACAATTCCGTCGGACACTTATCTTACTCCTGCCCTTTCCTATTACCAGACGGCAGCGGAATACATCCGGCAGATTGACTTGCTGTGCGCGACCCGGTTAGAAGGTTACCAGCTTGCCGTAAAAGGTTACTTGTTTCAGCTTCTCTTTCTTCTTATATCTAACCAAAACAAAAAAGAGACTGCATCCGCCTCACAGATGAAATCTCTTGAAAAAATGAAAACGATATTGAAATATGTAGAGCAGCATTACGCAGAACACATTTCCATTGACGATATGGCCACCCTGACCTATTACAGCAAATCTCATTTTATGAAATTCTTCAAAGCGCATATGGGAATGGGTTTCATCGAATACCTGAACAACTACCGCCTCACAATGGCTGAGCGCCTGCTGCGTTCCTCTGACGCGTCCATCCTTGATATCGCGGAACAGAGCGGGTTCGATAACCTCTCCTACTTCAATCGTATCTTCAAGCGGAAATACGGGGACGCCCCGGGACGATGGCGTACGAGGATTTCTCAAAATCCCTCTCTTTATAACCAAGAGGTTGCTAACAATTAGTTGGCAACCTCTTGGTTATAGCCTAAATCAAACTCCTACTTCCCGAATCCGCAGTTCGGGAATGTACACACTTGGCAATTCAGGCACAAGCCACCCTCTCCCAGCACAGAAAAGTCTTCCGGACAGAGCCTTTCACCCGCCGCGATGCGGGGCAGTACCAGATCGAATATGGTCCGTTTTGCATACATCACGCAACCGGGAAGTCCCATCACCGGGATGCGCTGCCCCTCCCCAGTATATTTATACGCCAGCATGAACATGGCTCCGGGCAGAACAGGGGCTCCATATGTGACTACCTCGTCCGAAGCGTTTCGAATGGCAAGGGGCGTACGATCATCAGGATCCACGCTCATCCCTCCTGTACACACGACAAGGTCCGCGCCTTTTTTGATCCATTCACTGATGGCTTCCGTGACCATATCCGGCTTGTCGTCGCACAAGATATCCCCCATCACTTCTATGCCGTTCTCCTCCAGTTTCTCTCTCACCACAGGTGTAAACTTATCTTCAATGCGGTGGTGATAAACCTCGCTTCCCGTAGTTACGATTCCTGCCTTTAGCTTGAGAAAAGGAAGAATGGTAAAAATCGGCTCATTCCCGCAGATCTCTTTCACCCGTTCCATCTTTTCCTCTTCGATGACAAGGGGAACGACACGCATCCCCACGATCTTGTCCCCTTTTCGGACAGGAAAATCTCCGTGGAGGGAGGCGAGTACCATCTGTCCCATGCCGTTTACCGCCTTTAATTTCTCCCTGTCAATTTTAAGAATACCGTCGCACTCTGCCGTAAGCTCAATCTTGCCTTCTTTGGGTTCGGAAGCTTTCATACGCTCTCCCTGACAAACCTGCCGCAGGATTTCCGCCGCATCGTCTTCATGGAGCATTCCCTCTTCTTTTTCCCAGACATATAAGTGTTCTTTTCCCACGGATAAAAGCACGGGAATATCCTCTTCTGTCACCACATGACCTTTGCGCAATACCGCGTCCTTCACCACTCCGGGTATGATCTGAGTAATATCGTGACAGAGTACACTTCCTACCGCGTCTTCTGTTCTGATCAATTTCATCTGTATCTCTCCTCTCATCATACGTGCCGGCTCAGGCTGTATACTCTGCAATACAGCTTGAACATTCTCTTCCTTCCAGATCCTCGGGATGCTTCATACACGATCGAGCCGTTTTAGCCAGACTTCCGCGCACGCGTCGCTGGGCATCCTCCAGTCTCCTCTCGGAGAAAGCGCCACCGTACCGACCTTGGGGCCGTCCGGCAGACAGGAGCGCTTAAACTGCTGGGAAAAGAATCTCCGGTAGAAGGTCTTCAGCCACTTCCGTATAATCTCCCTGTCATAGTCCCCTGCAAATGCTGCCTCCGCCAGCCGGAAGACCTTATCCGGCTCATATCCGAAACGCAGCATGTAATACAGAAAGAAATCATGAAGCTCATACGGTCCCACCAGATCTTCGGTTTTCTGAGCAATATCCCCATCTTTTGGCGGAAGCAGCTCCGGGCTCACCGGAGTATCCAGCACATCATAAAGCACATTTTTCAGTGCATCATCCTCTGTCTCATCTGCAGCGTATTTCACAAGGTGGCGCACCAGTGTCTTTGGTACTGACGCATTCACCCCATACATGGACATATGATCGCCGTTATAGGTCGCCCACCCTAGCGCCAGCTCCGACATATCTCCTGTTCCGATGACCACGCCACCCGTACGGTTGGCGATATCCATCAGCACCTGCGTGCGTTCTCTTGCCTGGGCGTTTTCATAAGTCACATCATGACTTTGAGGGTCATGCCCAATATCACGGAAATGCACGTTCACCGCATCGGCGATGGGCACTTCTTTCAAAGTTGCCCCTGTTTTTCTCGCCATTTCACAGGCGTTATTGTATGTGCGGTCCGTTGTCCCGAAACAGGGCATCGTCACCGTGATAATGTCCCTTTTATCCCTGCCAAGCATGTCAAAGGCACGGGCAGTCACCAGAAGCGCAAGAGTAGAGTCTAACCCGCCTGATATTCCCACCACTGCAGTCTTTGCGCGAGTGTGCATCAGACGCTTCTTCAGTCCCATTGCCTGAATCGTAAGGATCTCTTCACACCGTTCAGCACGCGTCCTTTCATCAGACGGCACAAACGGCTGCTTCGGGAAAATTCTCGTAAGCTTTGTATCCTCTGTTTCTATGAAAAATGGAACCCGCATAAGTGCTCCCTGTGGTTTCGCCGCAAATGTTGTATTCTTGCGGCGTTCACCGATAATTCTCTGGAGATCAAACTCGGAATAGATGATCTCATTGCAGTACCTTCTGGATTCCTCTAAAACCGCTCCGTTCTCAGCGATAATATTATGTCCGCCAAATACCACGTCCGTCGTGGATTCCCCTTCTCCCGCATTAGCATACACATAGCCGGCAATCAGCCGTGCGGACTGTCCTGCGATCAAGTCTCTGCGGTATCTGTCTTTTCCGATGGTCTCATTACTGGCCGAACAGTTCACGATCACAGTTGCCCCCTCCAAAGCCGCCCCAATACTGGGCGGTATTGGCGACCATACATCTTCGCAGATCTCTGCCGACACAATCAAATCTTCCAAACCAGCAGCTTCAAACAGAATCTGTGGTCCGAACGGAATCTCTTCCCCATCGAACAGCACATACCCGGCTTTTTCAGGCCCCGGCGTAAACTGACGCATCTCATAGAACTCTGCATAGTTCGGAAGAAATGTCTTAGACGTAAAGCCGAGGATCTTCCCGCGGTTCATCGCCGCCGCCACATTGTACAGCTTGCCCCGCACCGACAGAGGCGCCCCTGCAAATACAAGGATATCTTTGTCTGCCGTGTGTGCCGCTATCCTTTTGAGCGCTTCCTGTGTCTCTTTTAAGAGCACATCCTGCGTAAACAAATCCCCGCAGGTATATCCGGTTACACACAGCTCAGGGAATACGATAATCTTCGCTTTATTCTCACATGCCTTATCAATTCCTTCGAATATTTTCTCTGTGTTAAATTCCACATCTGCCACTCGGATATCTGGCGTAGCCGCCGCAACTTTTACAAATCCATGCTTCATCTTCTCTCTGCCTCCCCGATGTTTCTTTCTGTCTGCTTCCAGTTTTCCCGCGCACGGTTCCACGGTCTACCTGCTTTTTTTCACCAATTCTTTCAGCTCATCCACTGTATAATTGTAGGCTGTGTTACAGAAGTGACACTTTACCTCTATATCCTTCCCGTCATTGATCATAGACTGGATATCTTTCTTCCCTATGCTGATGATCGCCTTTTCAATCCGTTCCTTAGAACAATTACAGTAAAATTTCGCCGGCATAGTGTCCGTGATCTCCAGATCCAGCCCCTCAAGCACTTGAGAAAGCATTTCCTCCGGCGTATGACCGTTGTCCAGCATAGAAGTTACTGAGCTGATGTTTCGAATATTCTCCTCAAGCTTATTTAATACTTCATCCTCTATAAACGGCATCACCTGAACAATGAAGCCGCCTGCGCAGCGCACTGTATTGTCCTTCTCCATAAGCACGCCCAGCCCTACCGAGGACGGCACTTGTTCGGATGTAGCGAAATAATAAGTCAGATCTTCCGCGATCTCTCCAGTCTGTAAAATAGTCTGCCCGGAATAAGGCTCTTTAAGCCCCATATCTTTAATTACCGTCATCACGCCCTGCCCGAGCGCTCCTCCTACATCTAGTTTTCCATTTTTTGGCGGCAGCATGACATCTGTCTTATGCACATATCCTTTCACATTCCCCTGACTGTCCGCCGTCACGGTAAGCCCGCCAATAGGCCCGGAACACTTGATCTGAATGGTCAGCATGTCCGTAGGATTCTTCATCATGCTCCCAATCATCACTCCCCCTGTAAGAAGACGCCCTAGCGCCGCCGTTGCCACCGGGCTTGTCCCATGGCGCTGTCTTGCCTCCTCCACAAGCTCTGTCGTCACTGCCGCAAACGCACGGATCTGCGTATTTGCCGCTGATGCTCTTACAATATAATCTTTCATTTCACACTGTCTCCCTTTTCTGTTTCTATACTGTTCCTACTTCCCGTTCAACACTGTTTTCCAGACTCACTTGCGATCACACAGATCCTCTCGCTGGTCTGCGTAACTTCTGCCCGCGTATCCATATCATAAGCCGCCAGAAAACGGAGCCCCGCTTCCTCCAGAAGGACCTTCATCTCTTTGAGAGTATAACCCCTCTGATAATGTGTTTCCCGGAACTTTCTATACAACTCTCCTTTCGGAACAGATTCTTCTTTCCCTTTTTCCTGTATGAAAAGGGTCAGATTATACTCGTTGATCTTTTCATCCTCATAATACGTATTATCCCATATAAAACTGCACTCTCCCCTGTCCTCCGCGATCGTACAGTCTCCCATGACTTCCCTATATTTATACTCTGTATTAAAATCAAACAGAAATATTCCTTCCGGGTCAAGATAATTATTGACCAACCGGAACACTTCCCTGAGTTCTTCTGTCTCAATGATATAGTTGACTGTATCACAGACACTCACCACGGCGCGCACTGTTCCGTACAGTTCAAACTCTCTCATATCCTGAAGAAGATACAGAATATCATGTCCGGAATCCATGCGTTTCTCCATTGCAAGCTCCAGCATATCCATCGAGTTGTCTACCCCGATCATGTCGTATCCGTAACCCGCGAGGATCTCTGTCATCGTACCCGTACCACATCCAAGATCCAGAACGATACCATCTTTTATACCATATTCCCGCAACAATCCGTTTATATATTCCCCCCATTCATCATAGGGAACATTGTCCATAAATGTATCATAGACCGACGCAAAACTCGTATATGCTTCCATAGCGGCCTCCTCCCACAAATAGAAGTTTAACATATTTTGAATGAACACGCACTATAAAATACGCGGGATATTTGCCTTCACTTCACGACAGCAGTCACTTCCGCCCACATGCTTTTTCCGCAAATTGTAAAATACAGTTTTCCTTACATGAATAAAGAAGTTCCCGCAGACCGTATCATATACGCAAAACTTTGAAGTAAAGCGAAATGGCTTTGCGTTATAATGCAGTCTCGGGAACATATGTTATATGTTACAAAATATATTTTCCAACACTCGGTTCATCTGCGTGAAAATCATCTCTCCATCATACTGATCGATTCGATCCCCACGCTTCCTCCCCTGACGACCTCGATGCTCTTGAACTCTTCCTTCATCAGTTTAACTACAGCGTCATTTTTTGTCGCAGTCTGGACGAATTCCACGAGCACACTGTCTCGTCCATAGTCAATCACTTTTGCCTTGAATGTTTCTGCAATCTGGAACACTTCGGTCTTTGCTTCAGGTGTACAATTGAACACTTTCACATAAAGAATTTCTTTCATTCTGACAAAGATATCTGTAAAGTCGATAACTTTGATGACTTCAACCATCCGATTCAATTGTTTTTTTATCTGTTCAAATGTCTCATCGTCACTAACTGTCGCTATGGTCATCCTTGATACAGTCGGATCTTCAGTCGTACCCACGGTCAGGCTATCCAGATTGTAGGATTTCCCGGAAAAAAGCCCTGATATTTTAGAGAGCACGCCCACCTGATTTTCCACATAAAGGGAGATCCATCTTTTTTTCATATTATTATCCATCTTCACGCTCTCCTTTCTAACAATCCATGATCATATCTTCCAGAGTGCCGCCGGGCTGGATCATCGGATAGACCAGATCCTCTGGATCGATGATAAATTCAACCAATGTCGGCACTTTTGTGTTTTTCTTTGCCGCCTCAAATGCCGCCGCAATCTCTTCTTTTTCTGTCACACGGATCCCCTTTGCCCCGTAGCTTTCCGCCAGCTTTACAAAATCCGGCGTATACTCTGGCATCTCTTCGCCGTTTGTCCGGCGGTACAGCGCTCCCGATCTCATATTTGTCATGCCGTATCTCTTGCCGTAGAACAATTTCTGCCACTGCCGCACCATACCGAGATATTCATTGTTAAAAACACAGAGGATCAACGGTAGTTCCTCAAGAACCGCAGTGGCAAATTCCTGAATGTTCATCTGCATGCCGCCATCCCCGGAAATCGCGATGACTGTTTTGCCAGGATTTCCAAGTTTTGCCCCGATTGCAGCAGGGAAGCCGTATCCCATCGTTCCCAGACCGCCTGATGTGACGAGCTGCTTTTTCTCTGTAATCTCTGCATACTGTGTAACAAACATCTGATGCTGTCCCACATCAGTAGTAATAATTGCATCATCGAACTGACGATTCATCTCCTCAATAATATCCATGGGCGTCATATGCGTTTTATTCTTCATTACAAGAGGATGTTTCTCTTTCCACTCCCGGATCTGTTCCAACCACTTTTCGTTCCCACACGGTTCTGCATATTCATTGATCTTTGTGATTGCCTCCAGAGCATCGGCAACGATGGGCACGTGCACATGAATATTTCTGGATATGGACGCGGTATCAATATCAATATGTACAATTTCAGCATTGGGCGCGAAGGCATGTAGTTTTCCGGTGATCCGGTCATTGAACCGGGTTCCGATAGAGAAGAGCAGATCACATTCTCCAACTGCCATATTCGCCGCATACTGGCCGTGCATCCCCAGATTTCCGATAAAGAGCGGGTGATTTGTCGGTACTGCGCCCCGTCCCATGATGGTCGTGACTACCGGCACATTCGTCTTGTTCACCACTTCCGTAAACACCTTATTCGCGCGGGCAATATTCACCCCGCCTCCTGCGAGGAACAGTGGCTTTTTCGCCTTTTTGAGCATCTTGAGCGCACGCTTTAGCTGCCCCATATGCACACTTGTATTCGGTTTATATCCCCGGATGTTCACCGTATCCGGATAGTCCGGGCTTCCCAGCTCACACATCACGTCTTTCGGGAGATCGATAAGCACCGGACCCGGCCGTCCCGTGCGTGCGATGTAAAACGCTTCCTTGACAATGCGCCCGAGATCTTTCCTGTCACGAACCGTCACGCCGTACTTTGTGATGCTGCGTGTGATCCCCACAATATCCACCTCTTGGAACGCATCATTTCCGATCAGGTGTTTTGCCACCTGTCCGGTAAAGCAGACAAGGGGAACGCTGTCATAGTTCGCTGTGGCAAGCCCGGTCACCAGATTGGTTGCCCCCGGACCGCTTGTCACTAGACACACGCCCGCTTTACCCGTCGTCCGCGCATAGGCGTCCGCTTCATGGACTAAAGCCTGCTCATGGCGCGGCAGGATCACGCGGATGTCATCCTGCTTATACAGCTCGTCACTGATGTCGATAGTACACGCTCCCGGATAGCCGAAGACCGTGTCCACTCCTTCTTCCTTCAATGCTCTTACTAATAATTTGTTTCCTGTGATCTGTCTCAATTTCCTGCCTCCTTTTCCTATCAGCGATCTTTCTATCAGCGTTCTTCCCGTTCTGCGGTTCCTGCCCGCACGCGCCCTCGCGCGCCTGGCAAAGAACGGATTGTAAAGAAAAGCCCCGAGCATCTTATGCTCAGGGCGAATGTATCATCCGTGTTACCACCTAAATTCAGAGAAAATTTCTCTGCGCTCTGCCGGTACGGGCATCTGTGACACCGATACCGTTTCCCTGTAACGTGGGATCACGTTGGAGTCTACTTGACACATATGGTTTCTTTACCATCTCTGCCGTTCAGTCCACTGCTCGAAGGCTACTTCCACAATTCCGTCACGGAGATTTGCACCGGCCATCTCCTCTCTTCGCATCAGAAAACTGTGTACTCCTCCTCGTCGCTGCATTTATTTTATGGTGTAAAATTAAAATTTAAATTCATTATAGTGTGTATTATTAACATTGTCAATCATGTTTTCTTGATGTTTTTTAATTACAATGTAACAAACAAATGAAATATATATCGCTTTTCGATGTCAAAACATATTGTTTGAGCATCCCGCGCAAATATGCCCTTTCTATCCTTTCTCCTTTTTTATGCCTTCCTGCCAGACATCTTTACAGACACCGCTTTCACAACTAGACAGAGAACGATCACTACCAACATATCCGGCAGTGTATTGCCCACCGGTATATCAATCGTCATAAACCACCGATAGGCAATAAATCCAATCAGCCATATTACAAGATTCTTCCAGTTGAAATCTGTCAGCTTGTTCTCTTTCCTCAGGATGAACACATCTGCGATCTGTACCGCTATCATAGGAGCAAACACAGAACCGATGAGGTAAAGGAAATCTGTAATATCGTCCATAGGGAAAATGATCGCCGCTATCGTACCAATCACCGTTACCACGATACCCATATGATTTCCTTTGAATTTCGCAAATAAGGACTCGGAAGATACTCCCGCTGAATATGCGTCAAGGAACGTGGTGGTGACAGTAGAGAGGATCACAATCAATAATGCTGCGATGCCAAGTCCTGCTTTTGCCATGATCACAGCAATATCTGTCTCGCTGGTGTAGATGGCGGCCCCCATACCGATCGCATACATCCAGCAGCTCACCATGCCGTAGGCGATCACACTTGCCGCAGTGGATTTCATCTGTTTCTCTGCCTCTCTTGTATAATCACTGATGACAGGCAGCCATGAGAGCGGCATTGCTACGGACAACTCTACTGCGGCACCGAAACTCATGGCGTCACTGCCCAGATCCGCGCCTGTATCCGAACCTCCGAAGAAAATAACTCTACACAGCAGGATGGTCAGGATAAAAAGCGCCGCTATGGCGATCGTGTTGATCTTGCCCAGATTAGTCACTCCAACGGCGATCCAGAGAACAATCAGCACACCGATCACGATACACCACACCCATGCCCCAATATGAAAGATACCGTCTGCGGCAAGGGCCCCGTCATAGATCATGATCGCCGTCCATCCGATGAGCTGAAAGACATTGAGCACCGCAAAGAGCAGGCCTCCCTTCTGCCCGAAGCTCATTTTCACCGTCTCCATGGCGCTCTTTCTCATCCTCGCACCGATCAGACCTGCAAAAAACATCATACAGCATCCGATGATGTGTCCGATGATGACTGCAACCATGCCTCTCTGGAATCCCAATGGAGCAAGGTAGGTCCCAGTCAATATCTCAGCAATGGATACGCCCGCACCAAACCAGATCAGACTGTTTTCATATACCGATGTATGTTTTATTTTCATATCAGACTATCTCCTTTTCTTCAGAAGAAAAGCCTGCTTCTGTATTTGCATTTCCTGAAATTTTTACATACTCTCCCGTGATGTCAAAGGCATGGTTCATCGGGCCTCTGCCTTTTCCTAGATCCAGCATGGCTCCCAGCGCACCAGAGATATATGCTTTTGCCCTCTCTACCGATGTATCCATATCGAACCCTTTTGCCAGATTAGATGCAATGGCGCTGGACAACGTACAGCCCGTTCCGTGTGTATTCGGATTGTCAATCCGTTTCCCGTAGAACCAGCGGTAACTTCCGTTTCTATAGAGCAGATCATTGGCATCATTTAACTGATGTCCGCCTTTTAACAGGACAGCACAGTGATAATTCTCACTGATCTTCCCCGCCACTTTTACCATATCTTCCTTAGTTCTGATCTCCATACCCGAGAGCACTTCCCCTTCCGGAATATTCGGCGTCAGTATATCTGCCATGGGGAGCAATCTTTCTTTCAGTGTCTCTATAGCGTCATCGGTGATCAGCTTTGCCCCGCTGGTCGCCACCATGACCGGATCGACCACGATGTTCTCCGCCTGATATTGCGCAAGTTTCTCTGCAATGGCAATGATCAGCTCCGCCGATGATACCATGCCGATCTTGACTGCATCCGGACGGATATCTGTGAAGATACAGTCGATCTGCTGTTTTAAAAATTCAGGAGATACATCCATGATTCCTACTACGCCGGTCGTATTCTGTGCAGTCAGTGCAGTGATCGCACTCATGGCAAACACACCGTTCGCAGTCATTGTCTTAATATCTGCCTGAATTCCGGCTCCTCCGCTGGAGTCACTTCCAGCGATTGTTAATGCTGTTTTCATTTTTCTTATCTTTTCCTCCTTTGTTCCTGTACCTCTGTTGCTTTTCCCTGTCCTGAACACTCTTTTATATAGCGGTAAAAAGTGGTGCCCCAGCCTGCCGCCAAAAAATGTCTGCCATTATTCGGATGCCCTTTTCCAGAATATATTAAATTCCTCGAACTCCGGCAGATAGATGTCTGCCGTGTTCCATATATGGGCAAGATCCCGGTCACTGGCCTTATCGTAGACTCCCACCGTCTTAAATCCCGCCCTTTTCGCAGTCTGAAGCGCATGCAGCGCATCTTCAAACACCCATGTCTCGGAAGGTTCCGTATCGAGCTGGAGCGCTGCAGCATAATAGATATCTGGCTGGCTCTTGCTGCTGCCGATCTCGGAACAGGTAAAGATCCCCTGAAAATATGAAAAAACTTTCAGCCTTTTAAGGGCGGACTCCGCATTCTTCCTGTCGCCGGACGTGGCTATCGCCATAGGAATTTTTCTTTCCCGGAACTCCTGAAGATACTGCCGTACTCCCTCTTTCAGAGGGACCCGTTCCTCGTAGAAATCCTGTACTTCCCGGTTCATGCCTCTTATGATCTCCTCTGGTGTCTTATCAAGTCTGTAGTGGGCTATCAGATAGTCCGCCCCCTCTTCAAGGCTCATAGCAAACAAAGTATCCCTGAGGTCTTTCTCCGCCTCGATCCCCATGCTGTTCAAGTAGAGTTCTCCTAAGTTTTCCCAAACGGGCATGGAATTTAACAACACTCCGTCCACATCGAATATCACTCCGCGGATCATCTTTCCGCCCCCTCCTTTTTACGGTCTAAAAGTATCAGTTCAGCATCTCTTCTGTGCGGCTTTTCAGATGCCGCGCCGCTTCTTTAATATCTTTCTGCGCAAAGATCGCACTAATCACAGCGATGCCGCAGATTCCTGTACCTGCAAGTTCCTTTACATTGTCTGCAGTGATGCCGCCAATGGCGATGACCGGAATATCCACTGCTTCACAGATCGCTTTTACCGTCTCATGGCTTACTTCTACCGCATCAACCTTTGAACCTGTGGGAAATACCGCTCCTACGCCAAGGTAATCCGCTCCGTGCTCCTGAGCCTCCAAAGCCTGCTCCACTGTCTGGGCAGACGCGCCGATGATCTTGTCCAGCCCCAGCTTCTTGCGCACATCTCCGACTTTCATATCGCTCTGTCCCACATGAACTCCATCTGCGTTGATCTGTACTGCGATCTCTACATTATCGTTAATCACAAACGGCACTCCATACTGTGCGCACAGATCATGGATTTCTTTCGCCTCTTCGAGGAATGCAGCCTCGTCCAGATTTTTTTCTCTGAGCTGTACGCAGGTCACGCCGCCTTTTAATGCTTTCTCTACCTGAGCATAAAGGGTCTGTCCGTTCAGCCAGCTGCGGTCTGTGACCGCATAGAGGAGCAGATCCTCTTTTTTGCAATTTCCCTGATCATCTGATCTCATATTTGGCTCCTTTCTCAAGTTCTTCGCCCGACATGTTGTAAATGGCGTCAATGATCCGGTTACGGTAGGTAGCATTCCCATCCCCATCCTGCATCCGGCTCCACCCGATCTCCCCTGCAAGTCCCATCGCACACATAGCCGCTGCTGCTGCCTCCAGCGGATGATCCGGATTTGCAGTCACATAGGCCGTCATCATTCCGGAAAGCTGGCATCCTGTTCCGGTAATCTTTCCCATCTCCGGTCTTCCGTTGTAGATCACATAGCATGTATTGCCGTCAGATACAAGATCGATAGCTCCAGTCACAGCAATAATCGTTCCTGTCTCTTCCGCGAATTTCTTTACAAATACCACTGCCTCGTCAAGATTTTTCTCCGTCACCGCATCCGCTACGTCTGCATCCACACCTCTTGTAGTGCCCCTTCCCTTTGCTAATGTCTTTATCTCGGATACATTCCCACGTATCACGGACAGTTTCAGTTCTTTCATCAGTCCAAGTGCTGTATTTGTACGCAGCGCACTAGCGCCGGAGCCCACCGGATCGAGCAACACCGGATGCCCCAGCTCGTTGGCTTTCTTACCTGCTCGGAACATTCCTTCGATGCTTGTCTTGTGGAGAGTGCCGATATTGATATTAAGGCCGCCACAGACAGACGTGATATCCTCCACATCCTCTGCCTCGTCGGACATAATCGGACTGCCGCCACAGGCCAGAAGCACATTCGCCACATCATTTACGGTCACGTAGTTTGTGATATTATGTACCAGCGGTATTGTATTTCTTACATTTTCCAAATATTCTCTCATAATAAACTCCTCTTAATGGTAATTGGATAGGAAGCATGGCTGGTTCGCCGTACTTGCCTGTCAAATGTCCGCTCACGCAAGCGTGCCCGCCGCTTACCGGGCTTATCGCACAAAAAACGGGCCCCTCATAAGGGTACACCCGCATCAGTAGTTTATCTATGTTCCCTACGTTGGCATTACCCAAATCAGGTTGCGGGTCAAAGTAATTCACCTTCCTCTCAGCCTGCTTGATACGCAAGCTCCCCGTTTTTTAATATGTATTTCAAACAATCTAATAATTACAGTGCCATCATCTGACGTCAGTGCGTCTTTGCGAATGGCGCGGACTGAACTGTTGCATCTTTCTCCAATTATTGTGTCAGCGTTTTATTTTCTGAGGCTCTGCACTCAGATTGCCTAGATAAATGTCAAATACTTTCATCTTCTTCATCGTAGTCACGAGCACCGCCGCTATGATGGTTCCTCCGCAGCTTGAGACGAAGAACGGAATAACAAAGCCAAATACCGCAGTCTGGCTTCCCATAATCAGTGTTGCAATCGGATAGCTTAAGAGCCCGCCGATGACTGATGTGCCGAACAGTTCTCCCCCATAAGCAAATGGAAGGTGTTTTCCATACCTATACAGTATACCGCACAACAGCGCTCCGCACATGGAGCCCGGAAATGCAAGTAGTGTGCCGGTTCCCATCAGATTCCTCAAAAGGCTGGTCACAAACGCCATGCCCACCGCATAACCTGGTCCTAAGAACACTCCTCCGAGAATATTGATAAAGTGCTGAATCGGAGCGCATTTAGATGCTCCTACCGGGATCGACAGTGGTGAGCATACGATACCGACCGCTACCAGTATACCCGCAAGGGCAAGTTTCCTTACATTGACATTTTTCATGTCCTTTCCTCCTGTACACATGACGGTCGATGCTCTCTGGCATCCTCTCACTCCGGAACACGGATTCCCTCGCATATTGTTTTCGTATTGCATACAGTGAAAACCCGGAACGGCGCTCCCCGTCCGGTAAAACCTCTTTCGTGTTATTGGACTGTCCGAGAGTAATGTTACCACGTCCACATGAAAAATGCAATAAGGTTGACCACTACCGCGAGCATTTATACGATCTCGTATCCGAGTAATTACCGGCTTCTCATGGTGCAACCAGCTCCTTAGGTACTACATTTTCCTTGTCTTCTTAGATTGCGCACTACTCCTAGCGCTGAATACAAAAGAAGCGCCCCAATATTTGCCATGACCACACTTGCCCCTGCCGGCGATGCCCACACATATGACACAGTGATACCGACAACCAAGCATACCACGGAAATCACCCCCGAGTTAATAATAACGCTTTTGAATGTCCGGCATACCCGCATAGATGTAAGCGCCGGGAAGATGATCAGACTGGAAATCAGAAGCGCTCCCATCATCCGCATCCCTAATACGATAGTCACCGCGGTCAAAACTGCGATCAATGTATTATACATATCCGCTTTTACCCCCGTTGCCCTCGCAAACGTTTCATCAAATGTGATGGCGAATATCTTGTTGTAAAAAAAGATATAAAGGGCCAGAACCACGACAGCCAAGATCACACTTAACCGTACATCCTCTGCACTCATGGCAAGGATACTTCCGAACATATAGTTGTACACATCGGTATTCATTCCTGTCGTCATGGAGATCACCATCACGCCTACAGCCAGAGAGCTTGTAGAAATCAGGGCGATCGCTGCGTCTCCTTTGATCCGGCTGTTTCCCCGGATGCGTAGCAGAAGGACTGCCGCTATGATGACCACGGGGATCGCTACCGTAAGTGGGGCTGCGTTTACGGCAGCCGCAATGGCCAGAGCGCCGAACCCTACATGAGATAACCCGTCTCCGATCATGGAATACCTCTTTAGCACAAGACTCACTCCAAGAAGCGCAGAACAAAGCGCCACCAGCGAACCCACAGCAAAGGCGCGTACCATGAACGGATAGGAAAGCATTTCAAACACCTTTTCAAGCATTGTCTACACCCCCGTTCCCATCCGCCTGTCCGTGTTCCGTCCCACTTAAGAAATTCCTGCCCACACAGCTTTTCCTGTAATCCTCTGCACTTCCGAAAAACAGCATTTTCTCTTGGAGGTGAAGGATGTGGCTGGCATCAATAACGGCACTTTCAATATCATGGGACACCATCACTACTGCAATCTTCTCCTCCCTGTTGATCCTGCGGATAAGCTGATAGAATTCGGCAGTGACGATCGGATCCAGTCCAGTCACAGGCTCGTCCAAAAGAAGCATCGTCTTTGTAGCGCACAGGGCCCGGGCAAGGAGAACTCTCTGCTTCTGCCCCCCGGACAGATCCCGGAAACACATCCCTGACAAATCACGAATCCCCAGAAGCGCCAGCTTCTCTGCCGCCGCCTTTTTATCCGCCGCCGTATAAAAAGGCCTTATTCCCCGGCTGTTAAGTCTGCCGGAGAGAACGACTTCATACACGCTGGCAGGAAAATCTTTCTGCACATCTGTCTGCTGGGGAAGATAACCGATCTCATTCTGGTGCAGTCCGTCCCCATAAATGATATGCCCCCTTTCCACGTTTTTTAACCCAAGAAGGCTTTTTACAAGAGTACTTTTCCCGGAACCGTTCTCCCCTACAATGCACAGATAATCTCCCGAATCGATGGAGAAATTAAGCTCTCTTACCGCGGTCTGCCCCTCATAGCCGATGGAAACATTTTCACATCTAATCAGTGCCATCCGTTTAAAACCTCCTCCAGCGTCTCCACATTTTTCTGCATCATACTGATATACGTCTCACCGTTTTCAAAATCCTCCGCAGACAGATTGTGACAGCTGTAAAGTACTTTCACTTCCGCCCCTGTCGCCTCTGCGATGGCGTTAGCGATATCTTTACTGCTAAGCTCCATTTTCAGGACACACGGCACACGCTGTTCCTTTACCTTATCGATCAGGAACACCATAGTTGCGGCGCTGGGCTCTGTATCCCCCGCGCATCCTGGAAACGCCGCATAATAGTCAAGCCCGTACTCCTCAGCCAGATAACGGAACGGAAAACGGTCGCCAAAAATGAGGAGACTGCTTTTTGCATTTTCCATTACTTCTCGGAACTGCCTATCAAGATCCGAAAGCTCTTCCCGGTATGCCGCAGCATTTTCTTCATAAATCTCCCTGCCGTCAGTATCTGCCTTAATAAGCATTTCCTTAATCTGATCTACAATGAGGGCAGCATTTACTGGGGAAGTCCATACATGCTCATCAATCTCATGCACAGAATCTTCCTCATCCTCGTCATGGCCATGTCCTAGGGATTCCTTCATACCTTCCACATGCTCTTCTTCCAGCGTATCCACACAGTCCATAAGCCGCAGGGTCAGACGGCCATTCTCGGGCATGGAGCTTAGGATATCCTCCACCCACACGTCGTTCTCTCCTCCGGTATAGATAAACACATCACTCTCTTGGATTGCGATGATATCCTGCGGTGTCGGTTCGTAGGAATGACTCTCCTCGCCGGGTTTTAAAAGCATCTTAAGCTCCGCCCGGTCCCCCGCGATCTGACGCACGAAATCATAAGGAGGGAATATGGTCGTCACAACGCTGATCTTTCCACTCTTCGCCTCCAGTTCCTGAGTCTGCTCTGTAATTTCCCCAATTCCTTGCTTCGCACTGCATCCAGCTGTCAGAAAAACAGTGCAAAGTATCCATATAACAGCTATGGCAGGAAAAACTCTCCTGCCTTTTCTCTTACCTGCGTTCATATTTTGTAAAACGGAATTCCAGATCAAAGCATGTCTGCTCTTCTCCTTCTTCCGTCATCTCCCATTCATCCATAGTATCCAGATCCGGGAAAAACGTATCCGCCTGAAACGCGCGGTCAATCTTTGTCACCAGCACAGTGTCGCACTCCGGGAGCAGCATCCGGTAAACGCTCTCACCACCGATTACATAGACATCGTCTGTATCGTATTTTTTTAATTCTTCTCTCAGTTCATCGTAAGTGTGGACGATGACTGCATCCTTTACACTGTACCCTCTGTTTCCCGTCAACACAATATTCGTGCGGTTTTTAAGAGGCAGTCCGCCCGGAAAGCTCTCCAACGTCTTTCTCCCCATGACAACCACCCTTCCTGTAGTCGTCTGACGGAAAAATTTCATATCTGACGGAATGCTGACAAGCAGTTTGTTCTTATACCCGATTCCCCAGTTTTTATCTGCTGAAAGTATAGCCTTCATAATAACATCATGATCCCTTCCTCAAAATACTTATCTCTATACCGCGACCGGAATGTCTTTGATCTGCGGGTGCGTCTCATAGTTATCCAGTCTTACATCCTCAGGAGTAAAATCATAGAAGTCTTTAACTTCCGGATTCAGCCAGAAAGACGGTGCCGGGAGCGGCGCTCTTGAGATTAGTTCCTCAATCATCGGTACATGGCGGTCATAGATATGAGCGTCAGCGATCACATGGACGAACTCCCCTGCCTTCATGTCGCACACCTGCGCCAGCATATGGAGCAGTACCGCATACTGGCACACATTCCAGTTATTTGCCGTGAGCACATCCTGCGATCTCTGGTTTAAGATTCCGTTTAAAGTAAGCTTATCGCTATCTTTTTCTTTTGTCACATTAAAAGTCATACTGTATGCACACGGATATAAGTTCATCTCATGAAGATCCTGGTGCACATAGATGTTTGTCATGATCCGGCGGCTGTAGGGGTTATTTTTCAAATCATAGATCACCCGGTCCGTCTGATCCATCATGCCTTCCTTGTACTGATGCTTCACCCCCATCTGATAGCCATATGCCTTACCGATGGATCCGTTCTCATCTGCCCAGCTGTCCCAAATATGGCTTTTTAACTCATGTACGTTATTGGACTTCCTCTGCCAGATCCAAAGCATCTCATCCACACAGCTCTTGATCGCTGTGCGCCGCAGGGTTAGAGCCGGAAATTCTTTTGAAAGATCATAGCGGTTGACCACGCCGAACCGTTTGATCGTGTATGCAGAGGTTCCGTCCTCCCACACCGGACGCACCTTCTCTCCCTCCGTGCTCGTCCCATTGTCTATGATATCCCTGCACATATCGATAAATACTTTATCTGCATAACTCATGATTTTCTCCTTTTATTTTCCGATAATCTTTCTGGAGAGTCCTCGCCCTCGTCATGAGGAGCATCTCCTTTACGGTTCTGCAATATTGTATAACAGTTTCTCGAGATTTTTTCTAAGAGCCTCCACTTCCCGCTTTGTCAGCCCTCTTGTCAGTTCCCTGTCCAGCTTCCTTCTGTCTGCTTCCATCCGCCGCTGTATGTCATACGCCTTTTCCGTAAGATAAATGTTTTTCTTCCTCTTATCATGGGCATTGGGAACACAAAGAATATATCCCTTCTCGTCCAGCCGCCTTAAGATTCCCGTCACTGTCGGATTCTTCAAGTTCAGGTTTTTCTCCACATCCCGCTGGCTTACCTCCTCCTTGCTTGTGTGAAAGAGATAGTCCAGCACAGCGCACTGTGAAGAAGTGATCCCGATATCTTTCAGTCTCTCATTTAATTCTTTTTCAAATACATTATTGATCTGCTTGACCAAAAAACCTATCGGTCTGCCGCGCCGTTCCATTCTTCTCTCCTCTTTCGCATACATCTGCCGCCCGCGGTTTAAACATACTCCCGGATCACACTGCTGATCTCATAAATGCTGTCCATGGACTTAAGCTTATCCAGTGCGTTTTCCATATATTTCTCTTTTACTTTTTCTGTCACAATGACCAGCTCCGCGGCATCAGGATTGGTGTGTTCTTGAACGACTCTCGCAATACTCACCTTATGTTCCCCAAAGACTTTGGCGATCGCTGCCAGCACACCGGGCTGGTTTCTAACCTGCATGCGGATGAAGAAAGCATTCTTCACCTCACCCCATGCTTTGACAGGCAGTTCTTTGTAGCAGGTACAGCTAATACGACCAGTACACCCATGCTGAAGATCCCTTGCCACATCAATCACATCTCCTACAACAGCGCTTGCCGTCGGCATTTCTCCAGCGCCGCGTCCGTAGAACATCGCGTCGTCCACAGCGTCGCCGTGGATGAATACAGCGTTGAAAGAATCTCTAACAGAGGCCAGTGGGTGATCTTTATGAAGCATCATCGGATAGACCCCGGCTTCAATGCCGTCCTCGGTATTCTTCGCCACACCGAGCAGCTTTATCACGCTGTCAAATTCTTTCGCATATGCAATATCCCTTGCCGTGATCTTCGTAATCCCCTGCGTATACACATCTGAGAATACCACTCTCGAATGAAACGCAATGGAAGCCATGATCGCCACCTTCCGGGCGGCGTCCAGCCCCTCTATATCCGCAGTCGGGTCCGCCTCCGCATAGCCCAGTTCCTGCGCTTTTTTTAGAGCGTCCTCGAAATCCATCCCATCTTCAAACATTTTTGTCAGGATGTAGTTTGTCGTACCATTCACAATTCCCATGACGGTATCGATATCATTGCCTGCAAGACATTGCTTAAGCGGGCGGATGATTGGGATTCCTCCCGCCACTGCTGCCTCAAACAAAAAGTCCCTGCCCTCTTCCTGCGCGGTGTCGAGAAGCTCTCTTCCTTCTTCCGCGATCAGATCTTTGTTTGCAGACACTACGTTTTTCCCTGCTCTTAGGGCTTCCATGATGACTGTCTTTGCCGGTTCCATCCCGCCCATCACCTCGACAACAATCTGGATTTCCTCGTCCTCTACGATTTCGCGCCAGTTGTCTGTTAAAAGCGCAGGGTCAATACCCTCTCTTTTCTTATTTATATTGTGCACCAGGATCCTCTTAACCTCTATCTGGGCTCCAATCGTTTTTTCCATGATGTCCGAGCGCATGCCGATCAGTTTATACACGCCTGTTCCAACTGTTCCCAGCCCCAGCAGTCCGATTTTGATGTTATTCATATCATACCTCTTTCCTATCATTGTGCAACACCAGTGTACATAGTATAGCACAAAAATCACACTCAAAAAACCCCTGTCTCCACGTTCCCGCACATGGAACAGAATAAAGCGCAAGCCTGCTCCAATTCCCTATAATACAGCCCTTTGAACCGGCCCGTGAAACAAAAAAAGCACTTGAGACCTCAAGTGCTTCTTCAGAGCGACAGACGGGGCTCGAACCCGCGACCCCGACCTTGGCAAGGTCGTACTCTACCAACTGAGCCACTGTCGCATTTCCTCTGTTCCGTTGACCGGAACAATAGATACTATACTATAAGTATTTTTAAATGTCAACAACTTTTTTTCACAAAGGCAGACGACTTGCTATTTCCATCTATTTATACTATACTATCCTCGTGTGCCTGACTATTAAAATAAAGGAGAAGCAAACTATGAAATTCATATATCCCGCGGTGTTCCGCAAACAAGAAAACGGCAGTTATCACGCATTTTTCCCTGATCTTGAGTGCTGTGAGGCGTCCGGCGACACACTGGACGACGCTATTGACAATGCCAACGAAGCGGCAAGGAACTGGATCACCGTAGAATTGGAGGAAGAAAACCCAATATTCCCGTATGTCTCCGATATCAGCGATATCGAAGTGGAGGAAGGAGATATTGTGAGAAATATCTCCGTGAACATCCGCTTTTATGAAGGATGGGATGAGTAAATGCTGAAATAACAAATCGCCCTTTTGAAAGCATTTACCAGACTTTTTCTGAAATCTGCTTTACAAGAGCCAATTTTTTCCACTGCTCTTCATCCGTCAATTTATTTCCAATTTCACAGGAAGCAAAACCACATTGAGGGCTCAGATAGAGGTTGTCAAGGGGTACAAACTGTGCGGCTTCATGAATACGCTCAATAATTGTTCTTTCATCTTCAAGAACAGGCGATTTCGAAGTCAATAATCCAAGAACAACTTTCTTATTGTTTGGAACAAAACGTAAAGGTTCAAAACTTCCGGAGCGCTCATCGTCAAATTCCAAATAAAATCCATCAACATTTTCGCCGCCAAATAGAATTTCTGCAATCGGCTCATATCCGCCGGAAGAAGCCCACGTGGAATGATAATTACCGCGGCATACATGTGTAGTAATTACAAGGTCGGCAGGTCTGTTTTCAAGAGCAAGGTTATTTAAACGGAGATATTTTTCCGCAGTTTCCTTGAGTTCGGTCTCAGCATTTTGCCTGCCATTCCAATATTTCTTATCACAGAACAGCCCCCAAGTACAATCATCAAACTGGATGTTACGGCAGCCGGCTTCATAAAGATCTGCAATGACTGTTCTATATGCGGCGGCAATATCTTGAATAAGCTTTTCATCATCAGGATAATATTTTACCGTATTTTCTCCGTTTTTTTCGCGAAACAGTTCTGCGTAAAGCTGAGCTGGCGCAGGAATTGTCTGTCTTGCCACTGTATTTTCATCTTCAAATTGTTTCACAAATTTAAAATGTTCTACAAACGGATGGTTTTTCCCATCTATATTGCCCGATATAGCAATAGATCCGTGAGTGGTTTCTTCCCCATGAAAGAAATATCCGTGGTCAAGCTCAATATGCTCGATACCATTAAATCCCCACATAAAATCAAGATGCCAATAGCTACGTCTGAACTCGCCGTCTGTGATCACATGATATCCGGCTTCTTTTTGTTTTGCAATCAGTTTTGTGATTTCTTCATTTTCGATTCTTGTCAAATCTTCAAACGTAATGTTTCCTTCTGCATAATCAGCTCTTGCCCTCTTAAGATTAGAAGGCCTTAAAAAGCTTCCTACAAAATCATATTTAAAAGGTGCGTTTTCTTTATACATTGCTGTTTCCTCGCTTCCATTTATTATGCAATAATTACACCACAATGTATATCTGTTGTAAAATATATAAAATCACCATTTCTCTATAACTTTTATCTATATCAACGCGATTATAAGTTAAGTGGAAACAGTATATTTTTTTAACGCTTTAATATAGTAAGAGCCAAGTTTACTCAACACAGCTTTATTATGCGTAATCACACCAATATGCATTTCTCCTTCAGCCTTGAGTGGTATGGCAACGATATTTTCTCCATTAAGTTCTTTATCAATCACACCGCTGCAAATCGTATATCCGTTAAGACCGATAAGTAAATTAAAAAGAGTGGCTCTATCCATGACACGGATATTTTTAGAACGTATAGTAGTGCTGAAAATTTCCTCAGAGAAATAAAAAGAATTATGTTCTCCCTGTTCATAAGAAAGATAAGGATATTGGACTAAATCTTCCATCGTAACTAAGCGCTGTTTTGCAAGAGGATTGCCAGAACTTACGAATATATGGGGTTGAGCGGTAAACAATTCTGTGAATTTAAGGTCATTTACTTTGAGTATCTTTTTGATCACTATTTCATTAAATTCATTATAATACAAAATCCCGATTTCACTTTTCATCCGGGAAACGTCATCAATAATGGCATAAGTTTGTGTCTCCCGTAAACTGAAGTCATATTCGTCTCCGCCGCATTCTTTTATCAAATCGACAAAGGCGTTGACAGCAAATGAATAATGCTGAGTCGAAACCCTAAATTCTTGTTTTCCCCCTGCATGGATTTTATATTTTTCCTCAAGCAATGCAGCCTGTTCCAATACCTGTCTTGCATATCCCAAAAAAACTTCTCCTTCTTTTGAAACAGACACGCCTTTATTAGTCCTGTCAAAAATAATGATGTCCATTTCTTTTTCAAGCTCTTTTATTGCTTTTGTGAGACTTGGCTGAGAAAGAAATAACATTTTTGCCGCTTTGCTAAAAGTTCCTGCTTCTGCAACTGTCACAATATATTTTAATTGTTGTAATGTCATAATTCTCCTTAGTATACTTGATTTCTTTCCATGCCCTTAGTTCCCGCACTCGATACTGATCTCATTGAACTGCTGAAGGATGTCATCTACTTTTACCGCCTTTTTCTCTTCTCCCGCCAGATCCAGCACGATCTTCCCTTGGTGCATCATCAGCAGGCGGTTCCCGTACTCAACGGCATAGCGGAGGTTGTGCGTCACCATAACCGCAGTCAGATTTTTCTCTCTTACGATCTGATCGGTCAGTTCCATGATGATCTCTGCTGTTTTCGGATCAAGCGCTGCGGTATGTTCATCTAAGATAAGAAAATCCACGTCTGTCATAGTAGACATTAGAAGCGCCATTGCCTGACGCTGCCCGCCGGAAAGCGATCCCACAAGAACATCCAGCTTATCTTCCAACCCCAGACCGAGCCGGGCAAGAAGTTCACGGTAATGCTCCTTTCGGCTTCTGTTAACGCCTCTTCCCAATCCATAGAATTTCCCTTTATTATCCGCTAGAGACATATTTTCCAGAATCGTCATGGATGGGCATGTGCCCATAGCAGGATTCTGGTATACCCTGCCGATCCTGCGGTTCCGCCTGTACTCTTTCATGTTCGTGATATCCTGTCCATCCATCACAATACTACCGTGTTCCACCGGAATGCTTCCGCAGAGGATGTTGAGCATGGAAGTCTTCCCAGAGCCGTTGCTCCCCACTACCGATACGAACTCGCCGTCCTTCACGGTCAGGTTAAACCCATCAAACAGGCACATCTCATTGACCGTACCCGGATTATAATATTTATCGATCCCTTTTAGTTCAAGCATGCTTTTTCACCTTCTTCCTGCGTTCCATCCCGATCACCAGTATAATAAGGAAAAGAACCGCTGTAATAAGTTTCATATCCTGAGGTTCAAAGAATTTCAGCGCCGCGGCCACGCACGCCTTGTAGATCACCGAACCAATCAGGACTGCCGTGGTCGCTTTCATCACTGTTAGATTCTTGAACAGGCTCGTGCCAATGATGACACTGGCCAGTCCAATAACGATCGCCCCGGTTCCGCTGGAGATTTCAAAGACTCTCTGCTCCTGGCAGAAAACGCATCCGGCCAGCGCTACAAGGCCATTTGCAATGGAAAGCCCGAGTATCTTTACATTTCCTTGATTTTTCGCAAGCGACGTTACAAGAATCTCATTGTCGCCCGCCGCTCTTAAAAGAAATCCCGACTTTGTCTTTAAATACAGATCCAAAAGAAGTTTTGCCGCCACTGTAATGACTGCGATCACGATTAGCTTCTTCCAGCCGGACAAAGCCTCCGGCATCACTCCGTTGATAAAATCATTATCAAAAATACTGTCCTTACTGAAAATCGGCACATTCGCCGTACCTGCCAGACGGAGATTGACCGTCCACAACGCCGTCATCATGATGATACCAGACAGCAGGTCTCTCACCTTGCATTTTACGTGAATCAAGCCTGTACATACCCCTGCGGCAGCCCCGATCAGAAATGACGCCGGAAGCGTCAGATAAGGGTTTACCCCGTTTGTGATCATGGTGGCTGTCAGCGCCGCGCCAAGCGGAAAGCTTCCATCCACCGTAAGATCCGGAAAATCCAGAATCTTATAAGTAATATACACCCCAAGGGCAAGAATGCCATATATCAGCCCCTGTTCTAATATTGTCATATAAATTCCCATATCGTCCTAACGCCTCCGACTGCTATTGTTTTCTCACTTATGCTTATTACCCTTATGAAGTCTTTTCTGCTTCTATGAAGAAATGCTGTCAAAACTCTCTGCGGCCGTCTCTAATAATTCCTCGCTCACTGTGATGCCAAGGTTCTCTGCCACCGCTGTATTTACATAATATCCCGGTTCTGTAATGGTCTCATAATTCATCTCAGACGCCTCTGCCTCTCCCTTTAACACTTTCGCGGCCATCCGTCCCGTCTGCTTTCCAAGCTCAACATAATCCAAACCTTCCGCCGCAAGACAGCCAATTTTCACCTGCTCGATCTCGCTGCCAAATACCGGGATCTTCTTTGTGTTTGCTTTGTCGAGAATGGTTGCCAGAGAATTGACTACCGTATTGTCAGTCAGATTTGTCAAACAGTCCACTTCTTCAAGGATCTCATCCGTGGCAAGAGAAATATCCGCCGTCTGCGTAACGCCCTTATCCACAATGGTAAATCCATAGTCTCCTGCCAGCTCCTTGTATGTCTCAAGAGCGGACACTGAATTAACTTCGCTCGTCGTGTACATAATACCAATCTTCTTTGCATCCGGAAGCATCTCACGGATCATTTCAAGCTGAGCCTTGATCGGGAGTTCATCGCTTGTTCCCGTCACATTTCCCACTGGAGCGCCATTTTCGTCAGCCAGCTCAGCTGCTATAGGATCAGTCACCGCCGTATAAACCACCGGAATATCCGTATCGATCGCTGAATTGTACGCCGCCTGCGCACTTGGTGTGGCAATAGCACAGATCAGATCCACCTTGTCGGATACAAATGTATCACTGATCTGTTTTGCCGTCCCTTGGTCCGCCGCCGCGTTCTTTACTTCGATGGTCAGGTTTTTCCCCTCTTCGATCCCTTCCTCTTTTAGTCCCTCAATGAACCCTTCCCGGCAATTGTCAAGAGAACCATGCTCCGCAAACTGTGAAATACCAATGGTGTACGTTTTTTCTCCTGAGGAATCCTGCCCAGACGCTGAGTTCCCCGAACCGCCGGAAGAACCGCACGCCCCAAGGCTCATTGTCATCACTGCTCCCAAAATCACTGCCAATACTTTCTTTTTCATAGTTTTCGTCTCCTTTTTTGTTTTTTACAAAAGCAAAGACTTGGATGACATGTTTTTTGTGCGAGTGCGCATCCTTCCCGGAGTACTTTTTCTCGTTCAGCACGCGCCATTCGCAAAACCGCACTTTGTGCTTACTACGGCTTTGCCGCTGTTTTGCTCATGTACCGGCGCTCCTCCCATGTATGGATACATCCGCAGATTCATGCAAGCATGACCTGCGCCCGTGTCCATACATGGCTGAACTTGAAATACAAAAACCGCCTCAAGCTCTATAGCTTGAGACGGTAATAAACAAGTTATTATCGCGGTACCACTCAAATTGACTGATGTCCACTCTGCTCACGTACTAACATACGCTCCTGATTGATAACGGGTTCGGTTCCCGGCGGTGCCTACTCTTTTCATTTCAGACCGCCCTCGAAAGTCCATTCAGAATTAAAATCCATACAGCAATCCCACCGCCTGCTGCTCTCTGAGATTTCTTTTAAAACTTACTCTTCTCTCTCATCGGTTTTTGCTTTTGATGTGCTTTATTTTAATTGTCCTTTTTTGATTTGTCAAGTACTTTTTTATTCCTCTGCCCGGATCTCTAATCCCAGCTCGGCCAGTTGTTTGTCATCAACTGCGCCTGGAGCTTCCGTCATGAGGCAGGACGCGTCCTTCACCTTCGGGAACGCAATCACATCACGGATACTGTCCTGTTTAGCCATGAGCATGACAAGACGGTCAAGACCGTAAGCCAATCCCGCGTGGGGCGGAACCCCGTATTTAAACGCATCAATAAGGAATCCGAACTGGCTGTGTGCCTGTTCTTTCGTAAATCCAAGTGCCTCGAACATCTTCTCCTGCACGTCGTCTTGGAAGATACGGACGCTTCCTCCACCAATCTCATTTCCGTTGAGTACAATATCATATGCCTTCGCGCGCACTTTACCCGGATCACTGTCAAGAAGCGGAAGATCTTCTTCCATGGGCATAGTGAACGGATGGTGCATAGCTACGAAACGTCCCTGCTCCTCACTCCACTCAAACTGAGGAAATTCTGTAATCCACACAAAGCGGAATTGATTTTTATTAAGAAGATCAAGGTCTTTCGCCAGCTCCACCCGCAGCGCACCCAGAGAATCCCATACAATCTTATTTTTATCCGCCGCGAACAAGAGCAGATCGCCCGGCTCTCCTCCCATAGTCTCGATAAGCGCCGACATCTCTTCTTCTGTCATGAACTTCGCAAAGGATGACTTCACTGTTCCATCCTCCTGAAGCGCAATATATGCAAGACCTTTTGCGCCGTAATCTTTAACGAAGACCGTCAGTTTGTCAATCTTCTTTCTCGGCATCGCTCCCTGCCCCTTGGCATTGATACCACGCACACTGCCGCCATTTTCTATGGCTCCTGTGAACACACCAAAGCCACAGCCTTTCACCACATCTGTGACATCCTGAAGTTCCATACCAAAGCGCAGATCCGGCTTATCAGAACCGAAACGGTCCATCGCCTCCTGCCATGTTATTCTCTGAATTGGAAGCTGTACGTCCACATCCAGCACCTCTTTAAAGAGCTTTGCAAGGTATCTCTCATTGACGTCGATCACGTCATCAACATCGACAAACGACAGCTCCATATCGATCTGTGTGAACTCCGGCTGCCGGTCCGCCCTTAAATCTTCATCACGGAAGCATCTGGCAATCTGGATATAGCGGTCAAACCCCGAGCACATAAGAAGCTGCTTGTAGAGCTGCGGGGACTGGGGAAGTCCATAGAAATTGCCCGGATGGATGCGACTGGGCACAAGGTAGTCCCTTGCCCCCTCAGGGGTGCTTTTCCCAAGCATCGGCGTCTCTACCTCGAGGAATCCTTCCTCTGCGAAAAACTGGCGCGTCAACGTCATTACCTGACTCTTGAGCATCAGGTTACGCTGAAGATCTGGCCGCCTCAAATCAAGATAACGGTATTTCAGACGTACTTCTTCCTTTGTCTTTGAATTTTCCTCAATGGGGAATGGCGGTGTCTGCGCTTCGGATAAAATGCGCAGCTCGCTTGGCAGTATCTCGATTTCTCCCGTGGAAAGCTTGTCATTTACCGCACCAGAGCGCTTTGCCACCTCACCCACAACTGCGACAACATACTCTGCGCGCAGGGAAGCCGCCTTCTCGAGAAGCGCCGGATCTGTATTTGCCTCGTCACACACGATCTGCACGATCCCCGAGCGGTCACGCACGTCAACGAACACAAGGCCTCCTTTATTTCTGTTTTTCTGCACCCATCCCATGATAGTCACTGCTTCCCCTGTATTTGCCGCGGAAAGTTCCCCACAGCGATGAGTTCTCTTTAAGCCTTGCATTGATTCAGCCATTGTACACCTCCGTAATATCTGTATATCCTTGTTCTGCAAGCTGTTCCTTTTGGAACTTCTTGTTTTTCTTCATGTTCACGATCATAACCTGATTGCCAGCGGTGCGTTCTTCTCTCGCCTGCGCAAGGACCTCGCACAGCTTATCCTGTGAGAGCTTCTTCTCTAAGAGGAACGCTTTCTTGGGCCTGCCGGACGGCACGTGATAACCACGCTCCAAAAGGAGCATAACAATCCGCTCGAACCCAATAGAGAATCCCACTGCCGGCGTATCCTGTCCGGTAAATTTACCGATCATCTCGTCGTAGCGCCCGCCACCACCAACAGAACCGCCAAACTCATCCATGGAAATCTCAAAGATTGTGCCCGTGTAATAAGACATCCCCCGCACAAGAGTAGGGTCAAATCTCATCTTAAACCGCGCTTCCTTCTGACTCTCCACACTGGTAATAATCATCTCCAGTGAATCTGCTGCCTCAGGAGCAAGATAGCCTTCCAGTTTCTCCTTACACTTGCGGACACCTTCCACACCGTCCGTGATCTCTTTAAAAAGCGCCAGATATTTCTCCACTGATTCTTCCGCATATCCGTTCTCCTTAAGCTCCTCCGCCACGCCGTCTATACCAATCTTATCCATCTTGTCCAATGTGATGAACACACTGTCGTAATCTTTCTCTTCGAACCCGCTGTAAGCCGCCATTGCCTTTAAAAAGCGGCGGTCGTTGATACGGATGGTAAAGTTCTGAAACTCCAGTTTCCCAAGCAGCGCCGTCGTAGCAAGAATCAGTTCAATCTCAGCCAAATTGGACGGCTCCCCGAGAATATCGATATCGCACTGCATAAACTGGCGGTAGCGCCCTCTCTGGGGACGGTCAGCTCTCCACACATTTCCCATCTGAAGCGCCTTAAAAGGCGATGGCAGTTCATTTGCGTGGTTGGAATAATATCTTGAAAGAGGAACCGTCAGATCATAACGCAACCCGCCGTCTACAAGATCCGCCTCTTCCTTAGCTTCACCGATCTTAAGCTTTTCCCCTCTTTTTAAGATCTTAAAGATAAGCTTCTCATTGTCTCCTCCCTGCTTGCTGCATAAATTCTCAATATGCTCTACACAAGGAGTCTCTATGGAGGAAAAGCCAAATGTCCTGTAGGTATCCTTGATCAGACCGATGACATAATCTCTGATCTCCATCTCCGCCGGCATGATATCTTTCATACCTGTAACCGGTTTTTTCTTCAACGCCATAACCATTCTTCCTTTCGTTTTATCATTTCATCGATCCGTTCGATGTAATCCGCAATATTTTTTACATTTTCCACATGAACAATGTCAATCTCCTTACCCTTCTCTGTTTTAATGGGCCGGCCAAGCAGTATCTTCGTGGACGCACCTGCCCCTGCCGCAAGGATCGTCTGTCTTTCTTCCATAATCAGTATATTGTATATTCCCGCTTTGTCAAGTTTTGCGTACCCTACATTTTCAAAATTCCCTGCGATGTTTTTCTGGCGGTACAGGTAGTAAGGTTTCAGCCCCATCCGGCAGGCGCTGTCGGCCGCATCATCTATCATCTGTGCGATCTCCATATTAAGATCCATGCTCCGCCCTTCCTGCCCGAATTTTGCCGCCCGCTTGATCGCAAGAGAATGGACGGTCAGGCTGTCGGGAGCCATTCGCTCGATCTTGCCAAGGGTATCTCTCATATCCTCCGCTGTCTCTCCCGGAAGGCCTGCAATAAGATCCATATTGATATTGCCGAAGCCGAGACGGCGCGCGCAGGCATATGCTTCCTCGACTTCTTCCACCTTGTGTCTGCGGCCCACCAGATCCAACGTCTTCTGTTGCATGGTCTGGGGATTGATGGAGAGCCTTGTAACGGGAAATTGTTTCAATACTAATAGTTTTTCTTCTGTGATACTGTCCGGACGTCCTGCCTCCACGGTAAATTCCACCGTCCCACTTAGGTCAAAGCTCTCCTCTACTGAAAAAAGCAGACGCCTAAGCTGCTCCGGCTCCAGTGTAGTCGGCGTGCCTCCGCCAATATACACGGTATCGGGAGACTTTCCCCACGCCATCTCTCCCAGCGCCCGGATCTCTTTTATAAGTGCATTCAGATAGCTGTCCACTCGGTCACGCCACACATCGATAGGAGAGGAGCTGAAGGAACAGTACGAGCATACGCTGGGACAAAAAGGAATGCCCACATATAGGCTGAACCTTCTCCTCGCCGCCTCTTTTCCACGTTCTAGCTTCGCGAGCAATTCCCTCTCCCTGCAGGCAATCTCATATGCCAGCTCCGCTTTTCTCCGCGTAACAAAATATTCGTTTTGGAGGAAATCCATGATTGTACCAAAGCTTTTCCCGTCTTCTATCATCTGCATGACCAGTTTGGTAGGCCGCACCCCGGTCAGAGTCCCCCACGCAAGAGACCCCCCTGTCTCCCCTTCAAGGAATCGGTAAACCCTGCGAGTGACCGCGCGTTTTTCAATCTGTGCCGCGGCTTCCTCCGTCAGGCTGCCTTCAACGTTTTTTACTTCCTCGGGCGCAATGGAAAAGCAAGAGCCTCCCGGAAATTTCAGTACTACAAGAGGTCCTTGCTCTTCATCAACTGTCTGCTCGATCTCCTCCTCAGGAAAAAAAGCTTTCGTGATATGATATACATTGTAAGTAAATTTATTCTTTTTGCATCTGATCTCAATCATTCTGACACCTATAAAAACGGATTGTATTTCTTTTCGTATCCGATACTTGTCTCATCCATATGTCCCGGATACACCTTCATCTCGTCTGGCAGGAGAAACAGCTTCTCTTTTATGGAGCGCACAAGCTGCCCCATACTTCCCGTAGGCAGATCTGTCCTTCCCACAGACGCCTTAAAAAGAGTATCTCCACTAAACAGGACATTCTCTTCTGGGAGATAATAGCAACATCCACCTATGGTATGACCCGGCGTATAGATCACACGGATCTTTTCCCCTGCGGTCTTAAGTTCCTGACCATCCGCCACATACCGGGCGTCTGAAAAGATATATCCCTGCCCATACATGGATAAAGAAGCATTTAACTTTGCATCCCCCAGTAATTCCTTCTCCGCCTCATGAGCGTAAACCGGAACCGGAAATTCCTCTAAGAGTCTATCCAGCCCCATAATATGGTCAAAATGCCCGTGCGTCAAAAGGACGGCCTTTACATCAAGCCCCGAATTTTTAATATAGCTTATAAATTCCGGCGGGCATGCCGCCGGATCTACAATAAAGCATTCTTTTGCCTTTTCATTTGCCGCGATGTAACAGTTCGTTCCTACAGGGCCGAGCACAAAATTTTCTATCTTCATATGAAACTCCTATCCTGCTGTCCTCTCGATATCAATGACTCCCGGAAGCTGGCGCAGCTTTTCAATAATACTGTTCAGCTCATCGCGCCCCTGCACGATAAACCCGGTATCGATCGTAGCAGTTCCTTTCTTGCTAGTGCGGATATTCATGGATTTGACATCGATCTTTGCCTCAGTAAATACACGGGAAATATCCATAAGAAGTCCTTGCTTGTCATTGGCGTACATCTTAAGCTCTGCCAGATACTGGCCGCCGCCTTCCGTATCCGCTGTGTCTTCCCACTCGGCGTCGATCAGCCTCGCCCGTTCGATATCTGAAAGATGCAGCATATTCACACAATCTGTCCGATGAATGGACATCCCTCTTCCCCGAGTGACAAACCCCACAATTTCATCTCCCGGCACAGGATTGCAGCATTTTGAAAATCTGACTGCCATGTCGTTGATGCCCTTAACTACAATACCACTCTTCGACTTGGCAATGTGTACCTTTTTTCTGTTGGCTTCGGAGATCTTTTCAAGGATCGTCTCGTCAGTGATCTCTTTTTTATGTTCTTTTTCATATTCTTCAACGAGGCGGTTTACCACCTGCCCCTCTTTTAAGCCACCGTGCCCGATCGCCGCCAGCACTGCGTCCCAGTCGCGGAAACCGTACTTTTTCTGAACGATCTGCATATATTTGGGCTTTAAAATATCCTGAAGCTCAATGGACTTACTGCGGCAATAGGATACGATCAGCTCCTTGCCGCGGATAATATTGTCCTCCTTAAACTCCTTTTTAAACCACTGGTTGATCTTATTTTTTGCCTGTGTGCTCTTAACGATATTGAGCCAATCCCGGCTCGGTCCCTTAGAATTCTGGGACGTCAAAATTTCTATCCTATCCCCATTCTGTATCTTGTAATCAATGTTCACAAGCTTGCCATTGACCCGCGCGCCTACCATCTTGTTGCCCACCGCGCTGTGAATCGCGTAGGCAAAATCTACTGGTGTAGAACCGTTTGGCAGATTCTTTACATCCCCATTCGGGGTAAAGCAGTATACATCCTCCGCAAACAGATCCAGATCTCCCTTTAACAGACTTAAGAACTCTCTGTTGTCGGACATGTCCCTTTGCCACTCCAAGATCTGACGCAGCCAGTTTAACTTTGCTTCCTGCGCTTCCATACTCTTAGCAGCGTCCGCGCCTTCCTTATATTTCCAGTGGGCAGCAATACCATATTCCGCCGTCTTGTGCATCTCTTCCGTGCGGATCTGAATTTCAAAGGGCTGCCCGGACGGTCCCATCAGCGTCGTGTGAAGCGACTGGTACATGTTTGGTTTGGGCATGGCGATATAGTCTTTGAAACGCCCCGGAATGGGAGTGTACATCTCATGTATCACGCCCAGCGCCGCATAACAGTCTTTCACGGAATCCACGATAATACGCACTGCAAACAAGTCATATACCTGATCTAGCGTCTTATTCTGGTTTACCATCTTTTTATAAATGCTGAAGAAATGCTTCACGCGCCCATATACCTTTGTCTTAATGTGAGCGTTTTCCATATGTTTTGACACTTCCGCCACAATCTGCTGGACGAACTCCTCACGCTCTGTCTTCCGCGCGTTCAGATCCTTCACAAGCTGATAGTAGACATCTGGTTTCCAGTATTTCAGCGAAAGGTCGTCAAGTTCTGTCTTGATCTTGGAAATACCGAGCCTCTGGGCAATAGGCGCGTAGATATCCATGGTCTCCCTTGCCTTCTCCTGCTGCTTTTCTGGAGTCATAAATTCCAATGTGCGCATATTGTGGAGACGGTCCGCCAGCTTGATGATAATGACGCGGATGTCCTTTGCCATGGCAAGGAACATCTTTCTTAAGTTCTCTGCCTGCACTTCCAGTTTATCTTGAGAATAATTGAGCTGTCCCAGCTTAGTAACGCCATCTACGAGAAGAGCCACCTCTTCCCCGAACTCCTCTGTCACATCGTCAAGTGACATCTCTGTATCTTCCACTGCGTCATGAAGCATTCCAGCTACAATAGTCTCTTTATCCATTTCCAGATCCGCAAGTATAATCCCTACCCAAAGCGGATGGATAATGTACGGCTCGCCGGATTTTCTTACTTGATTTTTGTGCGCTTCCGTCGCCACCCGGTATGCCTTCTCAATCATAGAGATATCCGCGGACGGATGATATTTTCTAACCCGTGCCACAAGCGCCTGATGGAGCTCCTCCGGATCCTGATAATCCTCAGGGGCTTTTACGGCATGGCCATCCACGATCTCAAGATCTTTATTCAGTTCTTCATATTCCACCGTTCCCGCCATGTCGATTTCCCCTCCTCTCATTTCTCATTTTTTCTTCTGTTCTATTCTCTTTTCCAAGCGAAAAGGATGCACCCGCGATAATGGAGCATCCCGCATAAGTCTGTAATAGGGTTATTATAGCATTTTTACGCGATTTTTCAAATATTTTTCTACAAACAGGGCACTGACTGTCATCCGATCACCATTCAGCCGCTACTGATAATTCACGATTGTCACCTGAAGGCTTCTTCTTCCCATGTACTCGTTCACTGAAGGATAATAGGTAAACGACATGACAGGCTTTGTCTCCATCGCCCTCAGACAGCTGTCCACATCTCCAAAGTAAACGCCCTCCATCTGATTACCGTTTACATCCTCCAAGCAGCATTTGAGTACATTTCTATTCTTTCCGATAATGCGGGGACTTAACACCCGCAAATTCTTCTCCGCAAAAAGAGGCTTTTGATTCCCTTTCCCGAACGGCTCTAAAAGCTCCAATTCTTCTACCAGTTCCTCCGTGATATAGGAAAACGGAAGCTGCATGTCAATAGATACCTTCATCTGCATGTCCTGTTCCGTCAAGTCGCAGAGCGCGTTGATCGTGTCGCGGAACCGCCGGACATTTTCTTCCTCCAGCGACAGCCCCGCCGCCATCTTATGTCCTCCGAACTTGGTAAAAAGCGCCCTGCATCTGCACATCTGGGAGAACATGTCATATGCCTCGATAGAACGCCCAGAGCCTTTCACGCCGCCTTCAGCCTTTGTCAGCACAAATACCGGACGGTAATACCGTTCCTTTATCCTTCCCGCGATGATCCCCGCGATGCTCTCATGACAGTCCGGCAGATAGACAACAAGCACCTTGTCATCTTTTAATGAAGTTGTCTCAATCATGTGTACCGCCTCGGCAACTCCCCGCTCCGTCATCTCCTTACGGCTGTCATTTAACGCCTTTAAATCCTCCGCTAGCATAACAGCGTCCCTTCTCGCGCGGACATTCAGAAGTTCCAGAGCACGCTTTGCTGTATCCAGCCTGCCGCTGGCATTGATACAGGGGCCAAGTACAAAACCAATATGATAAGTATTAAGCCGCTCCACGTCGATGCCCGTGCACTCGATAAGCGCCTTTAACCCTTGATTCTTCGTACGTTTTAGCATCTCAAGTCCTTGTTTTACAAAAATACGGTTCTCCCCTGTCAGATCCATCACATCGCCCACCGTAGCAATGGCTACATTTTCCATAAGGTAGTCCATATCCTCGGGATCCTTCTGCATCACATTATAGAGGGCTTCCACCAGCTTATAGGCGACCGCCGCCCCGCACAGTCCTTTAAACGGATACCCGCAGTCTGGCCGGTGCGGATCCACGACAGCGTCCGCCTTGGGAAGAAGGTACTCTTTTTCCCCGTTCATTTCCACATAGGGTACTTCATGATGGTCCGTCACAATGACTGTCAGCCCCTTCTCCTTCCCGTATGCAATCTCCTCAGTAGCGGCAATCCCATTATCGCAGGTAACAATAGTATCAATCCCGTCGTCAATAGCGCGGTCAATGAGCATCCTGTTTAATCCGTATCCATCCCTGATTCGGTCTGGAATATCGGTATCTGCCTCTGCCCCTAACCCTGACAGCCCTTCCTGCAGGATGTATGTTGCGTTTATCCCATCGATATCATAATCGCCGATCACACGAATCCGCTTTTCCTCTCTGATCTTTTCCGATAAGATCTCAACGGCACGATCCATGTCCTGCATAAGCATACCGTCATACAGATCCGCGATCGTTCCATTTAAATAAAAGTCAATATTCTCATCGCCGACAATGTCCCTATTACGGATCAGGCGTGCAAGGATGGGAGAGATGTGATACTTCTCCCCTATCGCATAAAAATCTGCTTTTTTCATTGCTATGACCCATCGTTCCATGATCTGTCCTCCACCAAGTTACCGCACGCCCGGCTTATATCTATGTATTCTCCGGGATATGAGCCCAGCCCTCCCGAATCTATTTGTGTAAAGAATACCAAAAACCCCGGGAAATGGCAAGCCGCGCCGCCTCTCCCGGGGGTGATCCGCTATGGGATATTAGCATCAGTGTACATCGATGCTACTGTCTTCTCTTTCTTTTCTTTTTTCCGGATGTCTTTTTCTTATTCGTGCGCCCACCGCCTGACGTATTCTGTGAACCCTGCATTTCAGATACGCTTGTTTCATCGTCCGCAGATACAGCTTTTTCTGCTGTAAGGGCTTTTCCGCCCGCCACATTCACCACTGTCTTTTGCGCGGCCCCCCGTGTCTTCATCACATACCAGAGAGCTCCCGTGATACACACAGAAGAGTATGCACCGCAGACAATACCTACCATCAACGGCAGCGCAAACTCTTTGATGGAACTTACACCCATTACATACAGCACCGCTACCATAATAAATGTGGTCAGCGATGTGTAGATGCTTCTTGTGAGTGTCTGTGTGATACAGCGGTTGACAAGTTCTTTGAGATCCCCACTGTCTCCCTTGAATTTCAATTCTTCACGGATACGGTCAAAAATTACAATGGTCGCATTGATAGAATAACCAACGATCGTCAGCATACATGCGATAAATGTATTGCCCACAGACACCCTGGCGATCACATAGAACGCCAATACCACAAGTACGTCATGCACCAAGGCTAATACCGCACTGGTTGCAAATCGAATGTCTTTGAAACGGAACCAGATGTACAGCAGCATGCAGACCGTAGCGATAATAACTGCCGCTGCCGCGTCCGTACGCATCTCAGAGCTAACTGTCCCGCTGATGTTCTCCGTCAGCAGTTCCTCTGTCACACCAAACTCATCCTGCATATATGTCTCGAACGCTTCACGTTTCGTCAGATCCAGTGTCTGGGTCTTGAACACAACCTGATTCGATCCTTTCACTGTCTGAACCTGAATATTGTTATCTCCAGTAATCTCCTCTAGCTCTGGCACCATCTGGCTGTCGATCTCATCGAGCGTGTATTCTCTGTCAAATGTCACCGTAGTCGCGGTACCTCCTGCGAAATCAAGGCTGTAATTCATCGCTCCGATGCCTCTCGCCTCATTGATTCCCATACCGACGAATCCGCTGACGCACAGCAGGATAGACACGATGAAGAACACCTTTTTCTTTCCGAGAAAATCAATGGGCTTTCTCGGTTTTTGCACACGCCCGTATACTTTCGGGCTGCGGATGCCCACCGCGTAGAAGGCGTACACGATCAGTCTTGTCACCACAAGCGCCGTGAACATGGATACCACAATACCAAGCGCCAACGTCTGGGCAAAGCCTTTCACCGGTCCGCTGCCACGGAACCAGAGCACTGCGGCGGCGATCAGAGTCGTGATATTACCGTCTAAAATCGCTGACAGCGCCTTATGGAATCCTGCCTTTAAAGCGGCATGCACCGACGCGCCGGCAGAGAGTTCCTCCTTAACGCGCGCAAAGATAATGACGTTCGCATCTACCGCCATACCGATACCCAGGATGATACCAGCGATCCCCGGCATCGTCAGCGTAATATCATATGCGTTTAGCAATACCAAAATCAGTCCTGTATAGATCAAAAGAGCAATGCTGGAGGCAAGACCAGTCAACAGGTACACACAGATCATAAATACGCACACGATTACAAGACCAATCGCACCCGCCATAAGGCTTGTGCTCACTGCCTCCTCGCCGAGCTGCGCGCCTACCACCTTGGAACTAATCTCCTCCAATTCTAAGTTCAGTCCACCGATGCGAATAGTGGAAGCCATCTGTTCCGCATCCTCATAGGTCATGGAGCCGGAAATAACTGCCCGTCCGTCCGAGATAACCGCATTTACACTCGGCACGCTGATCAGATCGCCGTCATAATAGATCGCAATGGAATCGTTTCCATTGTTATATGCTTCTTCTGTGGCATCTGCAAAGGCAGCTGTCCCCTCATCATTTAGAGACAGTTCCACTACATATTCCACGGCGCCTGTTGTCTGGCTTTCCTGAGATCCCGCTGACGCTGACCGAACCTCCGAACCTGTCAGCACGACAGAACCATCCTCAACAAGCTCGTCGATCGTCTTGTTCAACATATACTCGCCGTCCGATCCAAGAGAGTAATTCTCACTACCCTCACTGTCATAATGCTTGATAAAATACAGAGATCCCGGCTGCCCCAGTTCTTCGAGGATCTCATTTGCATCCTGAACGCCTGGAATTTCGATACTGATACGGTTGTCACCCTCTTGATATGCCTGCGCTTCCGTACTGTACTGCTCCACACGCCTCTGCATTTTGTAGACGGTATCGTCCATATCCTCCTTAGATGGAGTATCTCCTTTTACCTGATATGTAATGCTGACACCACCCTCTAAGTCCAGCCCAAGATTGATGTTTTTCGCGGCGCCCATGCCCTCAGAGTTCAATCCTCGGACCGCTGTCACGCCAAGAAGTACCATCACGGCCGCCACAAGGATCAGGGTTAATATGCCTCTGCTCTTTTTCATGACATTGATTTCCTTTCTTGTTTTTATGTCGTTTATCCAGTTCTGCCATCTACTGTTTCTCCGTCTGCATTCTGGATTTTATTCGTCTGCCAGAGCCGCCTTAATCATGATCGCACACTCCACGCGTTTCCTCTCCATCTCACAGCTCACCTCATAAGTATCGTTGATAGTGTGATGGAATTTATAAGAATTTGCCATACAGCCCCCGCTGCAGTAGAATCTGGCAAAACATTTCTTACAGCTTTCCTTGGAATATACACTGCAGCCGCGGAACCCATCCGCGATCTCCGGTCTTACGATCCCCTCGTCTACATTTCCCATCAGAAACTCTTCCTGTCCCACAAACTGATGACATGGATACAGATCGCCCCACGGAGTCACTGCAAGATACTCTGTCCCCGACCCGCATCCTGATAGGCGTTTGGACACGCACGGTCCGCCTTCTAGATCGATCATAAAGTGGAAAAAATTAAAACCTTTACCACTCTTTTCTCTATCCACCATGGTCTTCGCCAGCTTATCATACTCCGCAAAGATCTGTGGCAGATCTTCCTTGCGTATCGCATAGGAATCTGTATCTTCCCCCACGACAGGCTCAATTGATATCTGCTCAAATCCAAGGTCTGCAAAATGCAGCACATCCTCAGAAAAGTCCATGTTATTCCGGGTAAATGTTCCCCGGATATAATATTTCTCCTGATTTCTGCTCTTAGCAAGCTTCTGGAACTTCGGAACGATCAGGTCATAGCTCCCTTTTCCGTTCCGAAACGGGCGCATCTTGTCATTGACCTCTTTACGTCCATCCAGGCTTAAGACTATGTTGTCCATTTCTCTGTTGACGAACTCCTGCACCTCGTCGTTTAAGAGCACGCCGTTCGTCGTAAGGGTAAAGCGGAAATGCTTGTCATGCAGCTTTTCCTGCTCTCTTCCGTATGCCACTAGGTCTTTTACGACTTGCCAATTCATCAGAGGTTCCCCGCCAAAGAAATCCACTTCCAGATTGCGGCGTCTGCCGGAATTGGCGATGAGGAAATCCAGCGCTTTCTTTCCCACCTCATAGGACATAAGCGCCCGCCGCCCGTGGTACTCTCCCTCCTCGGCAAAACAGTACTTGCAGGCGAGGTTGCAATCGTGGGCTATATGAAGGCACAGCGCCTTTACCACCGTCTTTCTCTGTTTTACCTCATCAATATAATCTTCATAGACATCCCTTGTAAACAGCCTTCCCTGCTCTGTCAGTTCTGTGACCGCCCCCAAAATATCCTTTATATCATCCTTCTCATATGTATTTCCCAGTCGCTCTTCCAAATAAGAAGCCGTCTCCGGACTTTTGAGCGTCTCAGATGTGTGGAATTCATTCTGGCTTTCCAGCGCACCAATGACATCGTAGGCAGCCTTGTCCACCACATGGACAGCTCCGCTGTTTACGTCAAGGACGATATTATATCCATTGTTCTGATACAGATGTATCACAAAAATACCTCTCTTTCTAAGTTCAGCTCGCGCCATTCGCAAAACGCCCTCAATGTATGGCTGAACTGTAACACGCATAAGGCAGCGGCTTTATGGACCGCTGCCTTTTTCCCTGTTCTTTTGTCGCCGCGATAAAACTATTTTCTGTTCTCGCAGGTCTGGTTTCCTACTGTGCATGATGTCTTACATGCTGACTGGCATGATGTCTGGCACTCGCCGCACCCGCCTTTTTTAACTGTATTGTTTAATGTCTGTGTATTTAATGTCTTAATGTGCTTCATATCCTGTCCTCCTAATATTCTTCAACATATTGCTCGAGATATTATAGCACAGGAGGAGATAGTTTGAAAACCCCCTTTTTCTAACTCACCATACCGCCAAGCATCCCTCCGCCGGCGCACAGAGCGAACGTAGACAGAAGATTCACCATCTCACCGTCCAGAGAATGATACACCCCTATAGAAATCACCAGCAGGAGCACAAAATACAGCACGCCCAAAAGCAGCCCCCACAGGAATTTTCTCCTCTTCATGAGCTTTCCGGCCACGAACCCGCCTGAAAATGTGGATATCACATAGGTCAGTATGATCCCTGCATTCACATTTTGCTCGCTCAACCCCATTTTATATAGGAGGAGCGTCAATACAAGAAGCATAATTCCCGTCACAATATATGCGCACAAAATCGCCTTTACCATATGCACTGCTACCTGTTCAATCCCTTGTCTTCCTGCTGCTTTTTTCTCCATTTTCCCCTCCTGGTCCAAACATATTGTCTTCGCGCCGGGATAGTATCCCAGCACCTATACTCTTTGTCCTTATGTGAAAATCATATGTCCGTCCGGCAGAAATTATGACAAGGTATTGTGTTTTACCGCCGTATTCTTTACTTTTACTAAAATCTGTTACCCCATCTGCCGCCCGAGGAAATCCGCTGCGCTGTAAGCCACTCTCTGCTCCACTTCCCCAAAGCGCTTCTTCTCATCTTTGCCTAACAGCACCACGGAGCCAATCACATCCCCCTCGCAGATGATCGGGCAGACGGCTTCGCTCTGATATTCCTTCATATCCGGCGTCACTTTTACATAAGAAGGATCCCCCATGGAAGCAAGCACCTGATCCCTCTCCTTGAGCGTCTCCTCGAACTCTTTGCCGATAAATTGATCCTGAAGTTCCTTTTTCCCGCTGCCTGATACCGCCACGATCTGATCTGTGTCCGTGACGCACACTGTGCATCCCAATGTCTGGGAAAGGCTCTCCGCATATAGTTTTGCCAAAGTTCCTAGCTCCCCGATAGGGGAATATTTTTTAAGGATGATCTCTCCCTCCCTATCGGTAAATATCTCCAGTGGATCTCCTTCTCTAATACGGAGCGTCCTCCTGATTTCTTTCGGGATGACGACACGCCCCAAATCGTCAATCCTTCTGACTATCCCCGTTGCTTTCATATAAAAAATCCTCCGTTTTACAAATATCTACAAATCCTACTCATTTCTGTCAGTAAATGTAGTATCTGTAAAACAGAGGAATTTATTCATTACTACTGAGCCATCTTCTGATACTGTTCCGCTATATTGAGAGTATGATCTCCCATTCTCTCGAAATCTGTCAGGATCTCGGAAAATACAATACCGCTCTGCGGCTTGCATTTGCCCTTCTTTAAACGCTGAAGCTGCTTTTTGAAGTACTTGTCACGCATATCGTCGTTTTTCTGCTCCATAACGACCGCTTTGCCAAGGACATCCTCCACATTTTCCGGCGTGACATCTTTGACATTGTCAAGAGCGGATATGCACTGCTGCTTCATCTCCTCGAGTTCCTCAAGAACATTTTCTGAAAATTCCTGATCCCATTTCTTCATATCGTCCGCATATTCCAGCAGATTAACTGCGTGGTCACCGATACGCTCCAGATTGCTGATGATCACATAGTAACCGTTGATCTGCAAGGAATCCGACATAGACTTCTCGCTGGACATCAGGGATACAATATACTCAGAGATTCCTTTATTCAGATAATCGATATACTCTTCCCTCTCGACAATCTTTTTCTTGAGTTTATCGTCGTAGTGAATCAGGATAGAGAAAGCGTCTTCAATATTTTTTGACACCATGCGGAGCATACGCCCCACCTCGTCGCGCACCTGTGATACCGCCATAGCGCTGTGTCCGATCACATAGGACGTCTCAAAAGGACGAATATACTTTAGACGCAGTTCTTCGTCGTCCGTCTTCTTGCTGTCTGGAAGAATATGTTCCGCCGCATTCGCAAGCGCAGATCCAAACGGAAGAAGGATAAGTGTAGTAATGATATTGAAAACAGTATGTGCGTTGGCAATCTGCGCCACCGGGTCGCCCGGAGTAAGGGATTCTATCCAGTGCACATACGGTGTAACCATACAGACAACTGTGAATATTGCCGTACCAATCACATTAAACATCAGGTGAATGATGGTTGTCCTTTTCGCGTTCACTTTTGTGCCGATAGAAGCAAGGACTGCCGTGATACATGTCCCGATATTCTGGCCAAAAAGCACATATACCGCGCTGGAAAGCGGGATCATCCCCGTGGAAGCAAGCGCCTGAAGGATACCAACGGACGCAGAGGAAGACTGGATCAGAGCCGTAAAGAGCGCCCCGACCAAGATTCCCAGCAGAGGATTGCTGAACTTCGTCATCATTGCGATAAACTTCTCGGACTCTTGGAGAGGAACCATCGCCGCTCCCATCATATCCATACCCATAAACAGGATACCGAGCCCTGCGAAGATACTGCTGATGTGGTGTACCTTTTCGTTCTTAACAAACATCATCACCCCTACGCCGCCAATGGCAAAAATTGGAGCGATAGCACCCATATCAAGGGCAATGAGCTGCCCGGTAATAGTCGTACCGATGTTCGCACCCATGATGACCCACACTGCCTGTTTCAAGGTCATAAGCCCTGAATTTACGAAACCGACAAGCATGACCGTTGTCGCTGAAGAAGACTGGATAACCGCGGTAATGCCAGCTCCTACCAGCACTCCTTTCACACGGTTGGACGTCAGTTTCTCTAGAATGGCTTTCATTTTATTTCCCGCCGCCGCTTCAAGCCCGCCGCTCATCATCTGCATTCCGTACAGGAATAGCGCAAGGCCTCCAAACAGGGAAAGTACGTCTGTTATTCCCATTCCTTTTTCTCCTTTGCATAATTCAGTTTTTTTGTCAGTATGCTATTTTTATTATGATCTCCAAAGATGATCTGCGCTTTAACGCATCATTTTTAAATTAACATGCTGCACTTAAACGTGTCAATTAGATTTTACTTTTTTCTTACACTTTCTTTTCATATTCTTTTCACATTCTTAACATTCCGACGCAGACGCTGTATGGAAGAACTGCCATACACTTTCTTATCATCTATTGAAATACATATTTTATTCTGATAAAATCATGAACGTGAGGAAGTGAGAGAATATGAGTTTGAAAATACCGATCGAGACCTCTGCGCGTCATATCCATATCACGCAAAGAGATTTTGAAACTTTATTCGGAGCTGGGTCGAAACCAACATTTTCAAAAGAATTAAGCCAGCCCGGACAGTATGCATGCAAAGAGCGGCTCACTATAGCAGGCCCGAAAGGCAAGTTTGAAAACGTCATCATCCTAGGCCCCTGCCGGAAGGAGACACAAGTTGAGATCTCCGTGACAGACGCGCGCCGCCTCGGCATCAAAAGTGTAATCCGCCAGTCCGGAGATTTGGAAGACACGCCCGGATGTACCCTCGTCGGTCCCAAAGGCAAGGTCGAGCTGTCCAAAGGCGTCATCGTCGCCAAACGGCATATCCATATGGCCCCCGTAGATGCAATCCGCGCTCATGTTAAAGATAATGACATTGTATTCGTCATTACCACAAGTTACGAGCGTTCCCTCATCTTCTCTGACGTTGTCGTACGCGTCAGCCCATCTTTCTCTCTTGCCATGCATGTGGACACTGACGAGGCAAATGCCTTTGCAAATGAAGAAAACCCCACAGGCGTGATCTTAAAACTTTTTAACGGACATACATACAGCCTTCAGAACTGGGCTGATGAACTTCAGTCGGGCATCAACCGCTGATTGTTCCCGCCTGATGCAGGCGCTTGTATTTGCCGGCGTCATCCAAGTAAAAAAGAAAGGATATTTCCCTTATGTTCGCATTGATATTCGAGCAGCTAGTGAAGATGTTCTTTATCATGCTGCTCGCCTTTGTGTGTTACCGTATAAAACTCGTCAATCAAGAAGGAAACCGCTCCATCTCCAACCTTCTCCTTATGGTTGTCAATCCTCTTGTGATTCTGACCGTATATCAGACCGGCTATGATCCAGAACTGGTACGGGGGCTTTTTCTCGCGTTTGCCGCCGCCGTTCTCATCCACATCCTCGGCATCTTTGCTGTCACCGTGCTAATCCGTCAGAAAACCGGTCCGGATTACTGTATCGAACGGTACAACGCCATGTACTCAAACTGCGCTTTCATTGGCATCCCGCTGATCAGTAGCGCCCTTGGCGACACCGGAGTTTTTTACCTAACCGCGTATATGGTCGTATTCAACCTATTTTCGTGGACTCATGGAGTCATACTCATGGAGAAAAAGTGTTCTCTTAAAAACTTGCGGGAAGGGTTGCTCTCACCCGTATTTCTTGCCACGATCCTTGCGGTAATCTTATTCTTCGCCCAAGTCAAGATTCCCGCAATCCTTCTGGATTCCATGTCGTATGTAGCTGATATGAACACACCTCTGGCAATGATGGTAGCCGGATTCTCTGTGGCGCAGGCGGATCTTGCAAAAATGCTGCGCAATATACGGCTTTACTTTGTCTGTGCCGTCAAACTGCTGCTCATTCCTCTGCTCAGCCTGCCTCTTCTCCTACTTATGCATCTTCCCCATGCAGTATCTCTCGCCGTGCTCATTGCCACCGCATGCCCTGCCGCTGCGTCAGGAACTATGATGGCAATACGGTATAAGCAGAACTATACTTACTCTTCAGAAATATTTGCGCTGTCCACCGTCCTTTCCGTCGTCACTATCCCTGTGGTGGTAATGATCGCGGAACGTCTTCTGTAGCAATAAAGAAGCAGTCCCCGGAAATAATTCACCGGGGACTGTTTCTTTTTTATTCTCAAATATTTTTTTGGTACACAAAGCATGGATCACTCGACACTCTTCAGGGACTCCACCATATCTATTTTCTTTAACTTGAAATACATTGCACCGTTTACCAGACATGAAAATGCCACGGTCAGCAAAAATCCGTATACAAAGCTGCTCACATCAATATTACGCCCAAACATCACATTGTCGATCTCCACAGTCACGATGACGAACTGATGCAAGATCTTTCCCAGCAGCATGCCAAACAGAGATCCCAGAACAGTAAGCACGATATTTTCCCTGTATACATACGCACAGACTTCACTATTGTAGAAACCAAGCACCTTCAGAGTTGCCAGCTCTCTTTTTCTCTCCGTAATGTTGATGTTGTTCAGATTGTACAGTACCACGAACGCAAGCATTCCAGCAGATATAATGAGCACCACAATCACAATGTCCAATGCGCCCAGCATGTCGTGCACCTGCCGCTCCATGTCCGTCGTATAGCTGATGCTCAGCGTTCCATCATGCTGAAGGGCCATTTTCCCTATTTCCTCAGCCTCTTCTGTCATTCGGTCTGCCGTTTTATAGAACATGCAATTATAGCTCGGAGCCTCGCCATACACTTCTTCATAATATCCGGGGGTCATATAAAGATAATGCCCCATATAGTTCTCGCACACCTGACTGACCTTTACGGTCAAATCTCCTTTATCCTCATCGCGGATCACAATGCTGTCTCCTGCCTCAACCTCCAATTCTTTCGCGATCTTTTCCGTCAGTATGGCTCCGCCCTCATCAAGCCTGTACTCTTCATCCGTAATCCGGTCCTGAAGAACGACAAACTCAGGAAATTCTTCTACATCCTCCGGCACTTCTATGTAGATATCATGCCATTCTCCGCCATTTCCCACTGTAATCTGTGTAAGCAGGCCTTCAGCCAAACCGTTCACATTCCTATCCGCTTCCAAATCCAACGTCAGGCTGTCCCGCTGTTCCTCCGTAATATTATCCTCAAGAATAATATTTCCGTCGTAGAGCTGAATCTCGCCATACTGGAGATCCACAATGGCAAAAATTGAATCCTTCAGCCCAAATCCCACCAGCATTAGAGCCATACATCCACCGATTCCAAAGACTGTCATCAAAAATCTCTTCTTATAGCGCACGAGATTCCTTATACTTGCCTTCCATGAGAAGTTCAGCCGTTTCCAGATAAAATCCACCCTCTCAAGAAGCACTCTCTGTCCCTGCTTCGGTGTGGGTGGCCTCATCAGTTCCGCCGCCTGTTCTTTCAACTCGCTGAAACACGCCATAAATGTTGCTGCAAGCGTACAGGCCAGCGCTGCAGCGGCAGCCCCTAGTCCATACTGGAGATTGTACGGAATGGACAGTTCATGCATGTATGGAAACATGATCCCATATGCATTGATAATAATATACGGGAATACTTTCTCCCCAAAAAGAATACCTGCTGCGCTTCCCGTCACTGTTGCAAAAAGCGCATACCCCAGATATTTTCCTGCAATGGAATGTCTCTCGTACCCCAATGCTTTGAACGTGCCGATCAGCGTCCTTTGCTCTTCCACCATTCTCGTCATAGTAGTCAGGCTAATCAGCGCTGCGACAAGGAAGAAAATGACTGGGAACACTTCACCTATGGCCCTCATCCGGTCTGCATTATCGCCGTACGAAGTATAATCTGGAAGATTGCTTCTGTCATACACATACCATTCCGGTTTTTCCAGATCTGCAAGTTCCTGTTCTGCATCTAACAGCTTCTGTCTACCGTCTTCTAATTCCGCCTTCGCATCCTCTATCTGCTGTTCTCCTTCTTCAATTTCAGCCTGTGCCTCTGCTTGGCCCTTATAGTATTCTTCCCACCCGTCATCGACTTCATCTTGAGCTGCCACAAGCTCTGCCTGCGCATCCTCTATCTGATCCGCGGCGACCTCAAGCTGCTGCTGACCGGCCTCCAACTGATCCCAGCCGCTGTTGATCTGCTCTTGGGATGCCGCAAGTTCCGCCTTTGCTCCATCGATCTGTGCCTGCGCCTGTGTAACGGCGGCTTCTCCCTCCTGTATCTCGGCGTACAGCGCTTCCATCATTCCAAGCGTGTAATCGTCCGTTTTCCCGCTGGCGGCAAGTTGATTGTACTGTTCCTTCACAGCATTGAGCTGATCGATCTGTCCGTTCAGAACGTCAATATTGGTATTTAACTCTTCCTGTCCTTTGTCAATCTCTGCCTGTCCGTTCAGAAGTTCCTGCCTTAAAGTTTTCATCTCTTCCTGAGATGACTCAATCTCGGCTTTGGAAGATTCCAACTGCTTTTTCCCTCTGTTGATCTCTGCCTGAGCGTCTGCAAGCTGCTGTCTCGCATCCGCTAGTTCTGCCTCAGCTTCTGCCTTTCCCTCCTCAAATTCTCTCTCAGCCTCCGCAAGCTTTTGTTCCCCCTCTTCAAGATCTGCCTCGGCTTCTTCGATCTCTTCTGCCGCTTCAGCCTGAACCTCCTTATAACGTGCCTCTTCCCGCTCGGCCTTGATCGCCTCCACATTGTCCAGCGTGTCTCCCACCGCATCGTCGTAAGCATCCGTAAAGGCAGTCAGTTCTTTCGCGCCCTCCACCAGCGCATATATCTCGGTATATACATTAAGGGTAAAGCTCTCCTCCGGCACGCAGATAAACGCTGCGACGCTTCCGTTTCCGATGGTAGTACTTCCTCTCTGGAAGGATATGTAATTCGGGCTGCTCACTGCGCCTGTAATGGTAAACGTATCCCTTGTGAGAGTATCCGTGATCTCGTCTTCTGTCCCACTGGAAAATGTAATTTCATCCCCGATTTCCATCCCGCTCTGAGTCAGATAGTCCACATCCACCGCGCACTCATCTTCCGCCTCGGGGAGCCTTCCTTTCTCAAGCTGCACCTGATTCATCTTTGGAAGTATGGACATGATGCGGACAACAATCTGGCTGTTGCCGTCCGTACAGAGCGCATCCACGGAATATCCGCCCTCTGCGTGCTCGATACCGTCCACAGCCTCTATTGCCTGAATATCCTTATCCGTAAGTCCTAAGGTGCTGATCACCTGTATATCCATTAGATTCTTGGCGTCAAAATACGCGTCTCCCGAATACCTCATATCTGGCTCTGACGCGCGGATACCCGAAAAAAATGCACATCCGATGGCGACAATAAAAAAAATCGACAGGAAACGTCCAAGACTGCGGCGGATTTCCATATAAAAGTCTTTTCTCAACGCCCGTTTCTTCATCCGTTTCTCCTACCATTCTATCTCATCAATTGACATTGGGTTTTCATTTATTTCCATCTGTGATACCCGTCCGTTTTTAATATGTATAAGCCGGTCCGCCATGGGAGCGATCGCTTGATTGTGCGTGATCACAATTACCGTCATCCCCCGCTCCCGGCACATGTTCTGTAATAGCTTCAATATTGCTTTTCCTGTATTATAGTCCAGTGCTCCCGTAGGTTCGTCGCAAAGCAGCAGCTTTGGGTTTTTCGCCAAAGCTCTCGCGATGGACACTCTCTGCTGCTCTCCTCCGGAGAGCTGCGCCGGAAAGTTATCCAGTCTGCCGCCAAGACCGACTTCTTCCAATACTTCTCTCGCGTCCAACGGATCCCGGCATATCTGAAGCGCTAATTCCACATTCTCAAGAGCTGTCAGGTTGGGCACCAGATTATAAAACTGAAACACAAATCCGATATCCTCTCTCCTATATCCTGTCAGCCGCCTCGCATTGTATGCCGTGATCTCTTCTCCATCTACGGTAAGTGTGCCATCTGTAGCTGTGTCCATTCCGCCGAGAATGTTCAGAACCGTCGTCTTCCCCGCTCCGCTGGGACCGACAATAACAACAAATTCTCCTTTATTGATCGAAAAGCTGATATTGTCCGCCGCACGGATCTCCACTTCTCCCATTCGGTAGACTTTTGTAATATCCTGTAATTTTACAAACTCTCCCATAATATATATTCTCCTGAATTCTCCATTTCGCTTCGGCGATGCAGAACAGATGGGGCGGATACCAGTATCCGCCCCATCTGATCTCCTACACTATATTATAACATGACAATCTCATATTTTCCGAAATTTCAAACTTATTTCAGAAAATTTTTATAACAGTTCAGTCATACAGACATACGGAGGATCAAAAATGTACTTGCATATTTTTGCCGGCGGATGGCTGTGCGAGTGAACGGTTATTTCTTTTGTTTAGTTTCTATTAAGCCTCGCCGCATATCGGAACAGTGCCAGACCAATCAAGAACATGACCGAAAGTGCACTCACCCCGAAATTCACGCTTCCCGTTACTTGACTCAAAAATGACACCAGCGCCGTGCCGATCACGGAAGCACCTTTGCCGCAAATATCATAGATTCCAAAATATTCCCCTGATTTCTCCGCGGGAATGATCTTCGCAAAATAAGAGCGGGACAACGCCTGTATCGTCCCCTGAAACATTCCCACAAGAACCGCAAGTATCCAGAAATCTATCTGACTGTCCAACCAGTAGGCATACACTGCGATACAAAAATACGCCGCGATACAAACCGTAATAATATTCTCTGCCCTAACCCTTTTAACAAGCCTGCTGAAAAAAAGCACTGCTGGAAATGCCACGATCTGTGTCACCAAAAGTGCAAGGAGAAGCCCCGTACTATCCAGTCCAAGAGCCTGTCCGTATGCTGTCGCCATGTCAATGACCGTGTACACACCATCGATGTAGAAAAAGAACGCCAGCAGAAATACAAAAATATGTTTATCTTTTACCAACTCCACAAACGTATGTCCCAAACGCCGAAAACTATCCCTGACCATATGCGTTTTTGACTCAACATAATACCTCTGCCTGTAAGAGCGCAAAAGGGGCAGAGATGAGCACAGCCACCACAATGCCGTGATCACAAATGCGAGAAGCATCGCGGTCCGCGTCCCAATTCCAATAAAATCTGCGCCCAGCACAAGACCAAGACACATCACAAACGGAATACAGCTTCCAATATATCCCCACGCAAATCCATGGGAAGAAACAGCATCCATCCGTTCTGGTTCCGTGACATCAGGAAGCATAGCATCATAAAATACCAAGCTTGCGGAATATCCTGTCTTAGCAATAATAAATACGCCCAAGAACCATAACCACGACGACAAAAATCCAAGTAGAATACACCCGGCCACTCCTACTCCCATTGCAGCCGTAAAAACAATCTTTTTAAAATTTTTTGTATCCGCCACCGCTCCCAAAGTAGGGCCTAAAACCGCCACGAGAAGCGTACAAATAGATGTGGCGTATCCCCAATACGCCAGATAATCCACATCTGATATCCCTGCCCCGCTGGCAAGGGAGTTAAAATAGATCGGAAAAATGGTAGATACCATCATGGTGAAGGCCGAATTTCCCACATCATAAAGCACCCACTTTTTCTCAAGTGAAGTCAGTTTGAATTTCATATTTCTTCTCTCTTTCCCTAGTTTGGACACGCCAGAAACCTATTTCCCTATACGTTCCACGGCTGCCGCTGTTAAAATTATACTCTCAGGCTCTCCCAGTCATCCCCCGCTCCGAAAGTTCTGTGAAAACGCTCCGGAAGCTCTGCTCCTTCAAACAAAGCTTTCTGATAGCGGATAAGAAGCCCTGCCGCCAAAGGCACTGCGCCTGCATATAGTTTCTTTAAGAGCTGGCAGTAATCCCTGCATTTTGGATTTGGCTCTAAACTCATAACCATTCCACCCATAGAATCATATTTCCCTGTAATTTTCATCGCTCCGAAGAGAAGCCTGCGTTTCAGCATTCCCGGAGCATGGAGCAGTTTGTGATAGAAAATCATTCCCTTCAGCGTTCCCTCTATGTTCTCCGCCGTCACCCCTTCATAAAATGGCGCGATGACCTTAGCGTTCTCTTTGCTCGGATGGATATGTCCCGTCGCCAGATAACGGACCGGATTGATATAGTCTTCCTTTAAAAGCAGACGGTCAAACTCCATCTCGATTTCCGAATGGCTGATACCGCTTGTCTGTATCATTTTCTCCACATATGGATGGCACTCACTATCCAGTGCAAAATGACAGATTACCCCGTAAATATATGCCCTTGCCGCCGCAGGATCCTTGGCTGCCTTTATCACTTCAATTCCATGCTGAAAAAACTTATCTGCTATCTGATCGTGCAGTTCATACCCCTGTACAGTCACAGGATTGTTCTTTACCGGGTTATAATAGAATAGGATATCTGGACCGTGAACGCCGATGTCAAAGAGTTCCCTATTGTTCTCAATGGCGCTCTGCAGCGGGCGCGGGAGTGCACCTATGACCTCTTTTCCGAATTTGTAATGTGCATATGTTGTTGGCATTGATGTTCCTCTTTTCTTTGTTCTATTCTTCCCCGCCTAAGAGCAGGAAGTTCTTCCCCTGATCATTTATTATCACATATGCAGAAGAAAAAATCCAGCCATACCAGCTGTTTGAATGTTAAAAATTTGTGAGAAGCCGTTTAAATCTTGACTTTTTCCCATTCCTCCCCTATATTATGTATAGTACTGACAGTTGTGCATATAATATTGCATAGTATATGTCATTCTCAATCTCGGGCTTGTACTGGTTTCGACAGGGATCTTGAAGATGGAGAAGCTATCCGCAGGCTGATGCGTCAAATCGCAAACTTAAAATTAAACGCTAACGATAATTACGAATTAGCTGCGGCCTAATTGCCGCATGTCAGCCCCGGGGCACTCACACCTCGGGAATCTGGCATCAACTATGTGAGAAACGATGACGGCAAAGCTTTGAGCCGCCAGGCGTACCATGAAGCTACTGAACCCGCAAGGATGTTCGTTTCCGTGCGGCAGAGGGAATGAAAAAGAACGGACTATGATAGTAGAAGTACATGGGATAGGTTTTTGGACGCGGGTTCGATTCCCGCCAGGTCCACCAGAGTAGGAAGCGTCGAACTATTCTTCTTTCGGAATGAGTTCGCGCTTGTGTATAGATTTGGGAGCGCCAGATAGGGGCGCTCCCATTTCGCATTGCAATCATATGACGCCGTATTTTGCGTTTTAAGATGTTTTAAGCCCGTTGGGGTACTCCGTTACCCTGGCGGGCTTTTTCGTGCCTTAAAACGCCTCTGAGAGCGTCAGACGGAACGAAGGTGCGCATCTCGCTGTCGCTCGATGCTGGGGATGGCCGCCCTACGGGCGGCTGGTTCGGGCCTTGAGTCTGGGTACAGCAGGGGGCGGGCATGTGCGATTTGGTGTGTCGGGGTTTTCCCGTGCCTATCTGGGGTTTTGGGTGCCTGGCACACCAAACACACCATTTTTCAAAGCGTGCGAACCTTTTCCGAAAAAGTGGAACATGTGGAACAGCCGTCCGGGGATGCCGACGGGCACGGGCGGAAGCGCGTTCCGTTTTGCATGTGCGAAAGTGGAACGGGCAAGGCCTGTTCCGTTTCCTGTTTCAAAAAGTGGAACAAAAGTGGAACAAGAGCAAAACGCGAAGTCCCCGTGTTCATCGGGGTCTTCGACGGACTGGGCGATTTCCTGTTCCACTTTCATTTTCGAAAGTGGAACGCCCTAAATCCCCTATTCATCGGGGAGGAGAAGAAGTTGTTCCATATGTTCCACTTTTTTGTAAACCAATATAGGAAATAATTCCCTTCCCCCTATGTCGTTATTTATATATAGGGACTCGGAAAAAAGTGGAACAAGTGGAACATTGAGAGGTGATTTTCCCGAGGCAGCCGATGCAGTCGAGAGGGAGAGCGTTTTGGCTCGAAAACAAAAGTGGAACGGGATTTTCTCGAATCGTTCGAGGAGGCCGATGAACACGAGAAATGTGTGTTCCACTTTTCAAAGCCAAAAGTGGAACAAAAAGTGGAACAAGCCTCTCCTTCCGCGTCGTACTTCTTTTTCTGCTTCTCGGGGCGGCGGGGGCGGAAACTTTTTTCGGGCTATTTCCGCTCGTTTATGAGCGGAAAACGCTCGAAATGAGCCTCTGGCCTGCGGAAACGCGAACATTACCCTTGCGTACTTTCCGTTTCCGTGGTATGATTATCGTACATAGATTTTCAGGCTCAGCACCCGTCCCGCCTTAGATGCGGGGTTGCTATCGGGAATAAGGGTCGAGCGCGAGGCGATGCAGCCGAGCGTCACAGGTGAAATAACGACGAACGAAGCTCCTGTGGAAACCGAGATAGACGAGGCGTTTATGCCTTCTGTCTGTCCTGGTTTCCGCAGGGGCTTTTTTGTTTGCGTTCGAGATTGGATTTAGGAGGTAGCGAATGGAAGAGAAACAGATTCATGAGAAGGGTTTCCTGAGCACGGCCGAGGCCGCTGAGATGCTCGGCATCCGCCCGACGACGCTGCGCAAATGGCGGGCGACGGACATGGGACCGAGGTTTTACAAGTTCAACCGCTCGGTGTTCTACAAGGTCGAGGACCTTGAGGCGTGGATTGCCGAGCATTACAGGCTGGTCGAGCCGAAGAACTAAGGGGAGGTGCAGATATGAGCGTAAAAGAAAACCGCCCCGACGTCTGCGCAACTTTCGGGACGGCCAATCCTATTTATAGAAATGATACCACAGATACGCGTCTGGGTCAAGTTCCGTATGCGTGTTCCGCTGTCGTTGACGAGTACATCAGCCTTGATGGGTTCGCGGATTATTGCCGCGAGCAGTGCATCACTTACGACGATGTGCTGAGGGATTCGACGCTGATGTATCTGTCCGAGATTGACCGCGATGACCCGCCGTCGCAGGGCAAGCTGAAGCATGCGCTTCTGGCGGCCACGAATCGCTGCATCGAGGCCTACAACATGGGCGAGCAGAACGAGGCGGCACCGCCGGGCGCGTCGCTGAAGGACCGGTTCCCGAGCCAGAAGCCTGCGGGCGAGCGCTACAAGCGCCTGAGCGGATTGCATCCGCTCCAGATTGCCCTGGTGCTCCGCGAGCTGCACGGCGCGTTGGGCATCCGCCTGGACGAGTCGAACAGCGACGAGAACTTCGACATCGGCGTTTTCCAGCGGTCCGGCTCCAAGAAGGGCACCTATGACACGTGCCCCGTGAGCCTGGAGCGCCTTATCCGCAGTTACGACAGTGCGATTTCCGTTCGCGGCGTGGCCGAGACGGAGGCCGTTCTGCGCTCCATCTGCGAGGTGAGGCCGAAGACGAGCGACCCTGACCTGGTTGCCGTGAACAACGGGGTCTATGACTACGACAAGAAGTTCCTTTACGACTTCGACCCCGGGTTCGTGTTCACCAGCAAGAGCCATGTCAACTTCAAGGAGAACCCGCCGAACCCGGTCATCCACAACGACGAGGACGGAACCGACTGGGACGTCGAGACCTGGATGAGCGAGCTGTCGGACGACTCGTCCATGGTGAACCTGCTCTGGCAGGTTCTGGGCGCGGCGCTCCGCCCGAACGTGGCGTGGCACAAGACCGCGTGGTTCTATTCCGACAGCGGCAACAACGGCAAGGGCACCCTGTGCACGCTGATGCGCAACCTGCTTGGTGACGACGCCTGGGCGTCGCTTCCCCTGAAGGCGTTCTCGAACCCTTTCATGCTGGAGCCTCTGTCGCGCGTCTCGGCAATCATCACCGACGAGAACGACACGGGCACGTTCGTGGATGATGCGGCGGCATTGAAGTCGGTCATCACCCACGACCCGTTCCTGATGGACCGCAAGTTCAAGGCACCTCGCTCGGTGCTGTTCAACGGGTTCATGGTCCAGTGCGTCAACGAGCTTCCGAAGCTCCGCGACAAGTCCGAGTCCCTGTACCGTCGTTTGCTGGTCATCCCGTTCGAGAAGCGCTTCGAGGGCGTCGAGCGCAAGTACATCAAGGACGACTACCTGCACCGTCCCGAGGTGCTGGAATACGTGATGCACAAGCTGCTCGCCGAGACCGATTACTACGAGCTGGACGTGCCGCAGGCGTGCGTTGACATGCTGGAGGAGTTCAAGCTGGAGAACGACCCCGTTCGCCAGTTCGCCGAGGAGGCGTTCACCGAAGCCGCGTGGGACCTGCTCCCGTACAAGTTCATGTACGACTTCTACCGTCATTGGTTCCAGCGCAACATGCCTTCCGGTCGCCCCGTGGGCAGGAACGCGTTCATCAAGTCCCTCAAGGGACTGTCCGCTGAGTACGGGTGGCTGGCGCAGGACAAGGTGCGCTCCGATGGGCGCATGGATAAGCCCGAGCCGCTGATTCTCGAGTACGACGTACGCGAGTGGATGAACTCCGGCTACACGGGCAGCGACCCCGGGCGCAAGTGCATGCCCGATTTGGCGGAAAGCTACCGCGGCTTCGTGAGGGTTTCGACCGCCGGTTCGGATGAGGGCAACGAAACAGATTCAGAAGACAAGGAGGATTAGGGATATGACGAATTTGACCAAGGAGGAGTACGCGAGGCTGCACCTGAAGGCCAAGCGCGGGATGCTCACAGCGGAGGAGAGGGCTGCATTGGAAGCGTATGAGGCTGCGGCGCAGCCCGCTCCTCAGACGCCCGTTCCGGCGGACACGGAAACGCTTCTCTGCTGTCCGTATTGCGGCCATGCGACTATCACAACGCAGATTGTGAGCGACGTGACGTATCGCAAGCCGGCCACGGTGATTGCGATGATGTTCGCTCCGCTCATTGCGGTTGTGCTGGCGTTCCTGTTGCGCAACATGTTCGTCACCGTACTGGCGCTGATAGTTGTCATTGTGTCCGCGCTTGTTCCGATGTGGGCGTTCTATCGTGGCAATTATTCGGTGACGCACAAGTATTACGTATGCAAGCGCTGCGGGTATGCCGAGCGGGATACGAAGTGGAAAATCGTGAACGACGGGGGCAAGGCGATTGAGGCCGTTGCTATGGGCATCGGTCTTACGCTCGTTCTGATTTTCTCGGTGTTCATGATTTCGAAGAACGTCGATTTTAGCTCTATGCCGACATGGGACATCCCGGCTGTCGAAGACACTAACGGCGGCAATGTTCAGGGCACCGATGGCGGTGGCGAGCAGACCATCGAGGACCTTGGTAACGGCACGATTTTGATGTACGGCGACATGCCGATTTCTGATTAAAGGAGGTATTCGATATGGCAACGAAGAAGCGTTACTCGGACATCAACAAGGCCATCAAGGAGGCCGAGGCGAGGCGCG
>NBJMC04201__coassemble_183_pt1 | contig 82989 bp, 74 predicted proteins | sample NBJMC04201__metabat2_high_PE_020 | metagenome-assembled genome bin NBJMC04201
GTTATGATGTCCAACGAGATGTGGGGATTCCTTCTGGCAGGTTTCGTTATGGCACTGCTTTGCAGCGCAAACGCGACAACTTCAGGAGCAACTCTGATCCTGTGTGCATTCGTAGGTGTTGCTATTGCAATCTATGACTTCTCAACACAGACAAAGATCAAACAGAACGCAGGCGCAGGCGCCGGCTTTGTAGGAGGTGACCAGGATGGCATATAATATTCCAGATAAATATCAGGATCTGACTCCGGCACCGCAGCTGGATAAGAAGACGTTAAATAAGATGGTTTGGCTGTCCTGTTTCTTACAGGCATCCTTCAACTATGAGAGAATGCAGGCTTGTGGATGGCTTTGGAGCATGCTTCCGGGTCTTCAGAAAATACATACAAACAAAGAAGACTTAAAGGCTTCCATGGCGCACAACCTTGATTTCTTGAACACTCACCCGTTCCTTGTGACATTCGTAATGGGTATTGTTCTTTCACTTGAGCAGAACAAGGCTGATACACAGACGATCCGTTCCGTACGTATCTCCGCGGCAGGTCCGTTGGGTGGTATCGGTGACGCACTGTTTTGGCTGACACTTGTTCCGATCACAGCAGGACTTACGGCGAACATGGCAATGGAAGGACAGATCATCGGTGCGATCCTCTTCCTTATTATCTTCAATGCAGTTCAGTTTATTGTTCGCTTCGGACTTATGTATTGGTCTTATGGACTTGGAACAAAAGCTGTTACTCTTCTTACATCTAATGCAAAAGAGTTTACACGTGCGGCAAGCATCCTTGGTATCTTCGTAGTTGGTGGTCTTATCGCAAACTACGGCGGTACAACAGTTCGTATGATCGTTGGTGATACACAGATCAATATTCAGGGTCTGCTTGACGGCGTTCTGCCGAAGCTGATTCCGCTTCTGATCACACTTGGCATTTATGCGCTGATCAAGAAGGGCTGGACACCGGTTAGATGTATCATCCTCATTCTCGTAGTAGGTATTGTGGGTTGTGCATTCGGTATCTGGTCTGGTAACTCTCAGGCTATGGACGCAGACGGCAACACACTTCCGGGAGGATATACACCGCTTGTTGAGTGGTATGAGTACCCGGTTCCGGAAGAGACAGCTGAGTAAGCTGTAAATGAATAAACCTTTGACATATGATGCGTCAAAGAGAATGAGGGGAGGGATCTTTATCCCCCCCTCATCTTAATCTATAAGAGAAATCAGGTGGCTATTTGAATCCTATAACACTTACGATAATTTTAATTGCTGTCATAGGTTATTTGATCTTTCAGGGGATAAAGAATTTTCAGCTGCACAGCATGAACAATGCCCTGAAAAATAAGGACAGCGGAACAGTTGCAAAAATAGCGGATATGCCGGTATCCAGACGGGTCATGGGAGAGTATGTGTGTGATTTGTACAAGCTGCGTGCATACTATATTGCCGGAGATACGGAAAATTTCGAGCAGATGCTTCTCCACATGGCGGATACGGAGTATTCTCAGAAAGATGGTAAGAAAAGCTTTCTGGAGACATACTTCCATACTTTCTTGATCAAAGGAAACAGGAAGTATGCAGACTGGCTCTTAAAAGAGATTAGAAAATCAGACGATGCGGTATTTATACAGTATTGCGAGCAATCGTATGCGGTCATGCTGGAGGAGAGGAACGACCTGATCGACGAGATGGTAGAAGCTGTCAATTCTAAACGCTATTATGGATTTGCGCTGGGCGCGATTCTATACATGATTGCAATACAGTATTCCCGCATGGGAGATGATAAGAACGCACTTGAGTATATGCACAGTGCAAAGGCATGTCTGCATCCGAGAGCGGTCTATATGCCGGTTGTAGACAAGTATCTTAGAGAAGCAGAGTAAATCTCGGAGAAACAGGATTATTAAGAGGAGAAATATCATGATTGGATTATTAGTAACAGGACATGCAAATTTCGGATCTGGAATCACAAGTTCCGTAAACCTGATTGCAGGTGAGCAGGAAGCATACAAATATGTAGATTTTCTTCCGACATACAGTACGGAAGATCTGACAGTTGAGATCACAAAGGCGCTGGATGAACTTAAGGATTGTGAAGGAATAATCATATTCACGGACCTGATGGGAGGTACTCCGTTCAATGTCTCAGCGCAGCTTGGACATGGAAAAGATAATATCCGTATTGTGGCAGGAACGAATCTCCCAATGCTGGTGGAGATCGTAATGTCGCGCAAATTTATGGACGATCTGGACGGACTGGTAGAATCTGTTCTTGAGACAGGAAAAGAGCAGGTGACAAAATACGAATTTAAGCAGGTAGTACAGGAGACACCCGATGACGGAATCTAAAAATATCTGCATGCGATAAATAGGGTAGTTGTTGTACCCAGATATAAGAGAAAGGGGAAAGAAAATGAGTACGATTTTTGGCGTTACTGAGGAAAAAATGAAAGAAACTTCCTCAACATTTACTCTTACAGAGATTTATCAGCAGCCTGCCACATGGGAAAAGACATGCAGACAGATTGCTGAGCAAAAGGATGAACTCAAAAAGTTCATTGATCAGGTTATCACACAGGAAGATTTCGATGTGATCCTGACAGGAGCGGGAACCAGTGAATTTGTCGGAAATGCTCTGTTCCCTCATCTGGCAGAGCTTCTTAACCATAAGGCAAAATCTTACGGTACAACAGATATCGTTGCGACGCCGGAAGCATACCTGTCCCGCACAAAGCCGACGCTTCTAATCAGCTTTGGTCGTTCAGGCAACTCACCGGAATCTGTCGGCGCTGTAGACGCGGCAGAGGCAGTATGTGATAATGTCTATCATCTGTTTGTGACATGTAATAAGAATGGAGCGCTTTCCAAACGAGCGGATACAACAGAGAATTGCTATGCGATCAATCTTACAGACGAGACGCATGATCAGAGCTTTGCCATGACTTCCAGTTTTTCAAATATGTATCTTGCCACATATCTCTGCTTCCATCTGGATGAGCTGGATGATGTGATCGTAAAAGTGAAGAAGATTGCGGCTGCAGGACAGAATTTCTTAGACAGCAAGTACAGTATTGCCCAAAAGATCGTTGATGAGTATAATTTTGGACGCATTGTTTACCTTGGAAGCAATACTTTGAAGGGAACTTCTCAGGAGTCTGCTCTTAAGATGCTTGAGCTCACAGCGGGACGTGTTGTCACAATGTATGATACGCCGATGGGATTCCGTCACGGGCCGAAATCTATCGTGGATGACACGACACTCACTGTTGTATATTTAAGCGATGATCCATATACAAGACAGTATGAGGTGGATTTGATCAAAGAAATGAGCGGGCAGCGCAAAGGAAACAGGATTGTAGCAGTTATGAGTTCTCAGGACGATGAAGTGGCTGCACTTGTGGATTATGCGGTGGTGTATGGTCTTGACAGCGTATCTGAGAATGTGCTTCTTGGATTGGATTATATTATGTTTGCCCAGACGCTGGCAGTTTTGAAATCACTGTCTCTGGATATCACTCCGGACAATCCGTGCCCGACAGGAGAGGTAAACAGAGTTGTCAAGGGTGTGATACTCTACCCGTATACAAGAAAGTAAAACAGACAGAAAGAACATGCTCCTGCCAGCTGGCAGGAGATGTTCCCACAAGGAGGATAAATTACAACAATGAATGTTACTGTTATTATATGGACCTGTGTTACGGTCGGAGTTTTAATTGGTATCTGCGCGCTCGTTCTGATCTTTCTTTCCTCAAGGAACATGAAGAGGAACAGGGAGGCAATGAAAAAGCTTCAGGAGGGGATACAAGTAGGAGCCAGAATTTTGTTTGCCGGAGGTATCTATGGGAAGATCGCCAAGATTAAAGGGGACGTGATCGACGTAGAGATCAACAAGAGCACAGTGATCCAAATCTCTCGTTACAGCATTCAGGACGTGATATCTGAATAAGGCGAAATATAGGATACAGGAACAGCGGGCGCTGAACCTGTATCCTCTCGTTTACAGCAGGGACTCTTTAGAGGCTTTCTGTTGATTTTCTGCTATTTTTCTTGAATAAGCACTGGGGGTAGTGTTAAAATATTTTTTGAAAAGGCGGGAAAAATAATGTATTGAGCTAAACCCCAGCATATATGCGATCTCACTGATCGTGTACTGATCCTGACGGATCAGTTCCTTACTCTTCTGCAACTTGATATTGAGCAGATAATTTTTCGGTGAAGTATTTAAGTGGGTTTTGAACAGCGCCTGAAGAGAAGAGCGGGAGATGTAAAATTCGTGGCATATCTCCTCGATTGTCACAGGTTCGGTGAGCCGCTTGTTCATGTAGGCGAGTATCTCGGAGAGAAGGTCGTTTCTTCCGGGAGTATTATCTGAGATCAGGGTTTTGTGGCTGATCGTCTCATAGAACTGCATGAGCAGGAGAAGGGATTCCTGAAGATAGCAGACCATGAGGGTTTTTGTGTAATATGAATTTTCGCCGCTTTCTATGAGCAGTTTCCACAGGATCTGCTGAAGCTCGCTCGTACAGTGGAAGGTATGGTCTAGGATGTGCAGGGCTTTTCTCTGATTTACATCAAAGACCGCTGTCAGATAAGAACAGCCCGGATGGATCTCTATGTCAGCCACCTCAGACCGATAGATAATCAGGTCGTGAGGCTGTAGGGAATAATTTCCAGAAGGAAGCTGTATGTCTAGTCCGCCTTCGTACACGTATAAAAGCTCATAGGAACGGTGCGGTGGTTTCTCAAGGCGGCATGGGTTCTCCTGTCTGGTAAACCAGCAGTCGAAGATTTTCCGCACATGGAAAGGTATGGATACCGGCTGATAGGTGTAGGGAGAGGGCAGAAAAGCGGTCTCAGGTTCAGTATCAGGCGTCAGAAGATCCCACGCAAGCGGCGTGGACAGCGGAATCAGATTAAAATACATACCCGCTTTCAGCGTGATGTTCCGCCGTACCGGGAATGTTTTCAGATCGTTCAGCTCAGGTGAATCTGTGACGAGGATGAGCGCCAGCCCGGCGTGGCATTCAATGTGTACTTCACAGGGGAAGACGAGTAAATGATCTATCTTTTTTGAAGAGGATATCATTTCATGGCGGAACAGGCTCCATTTCTGGACGTCAAGCAGTTCGTCATAAAATGTTCCGTATTGCTCAAAACCAGTATCGTTTGTTTGTTTTGTCATGATTCATTCCTCACAGTGTGTGCAAAAGTATTTTGTACTTTTTAAATTATATTATAGATTTTTTAAAAAATCAATATATGGGGCAGTACGATTCCCCAGAAAAGATAGGAGGTATCAATATGATCATTCAGAGTAAAAAAGTTTGGTTTGCAGATCAGTTTGTGGAAGCCCAGATTGAGGTGAAAGATGGGAAGATCGTCGATGTGTATGAGTATGGCGCAAAGCCCGTTGATGAAGATTATGGAAGCAACTGGATCCTTCCGGGCTTCATCGATATCCACTGTCACGGAGCTTACGGATTTGATACAAATGACGCAGAAGAGGAGGGTCTGCGCTACTGGACAAAGAATATCGTATCGGAAGGTGTGACAGCGTTTCTTGCTACGACCATCACGCAGAGTGAGGAGGTGCTTACTAATGCGCTGAAAAATGTGGCAAAGGTTGTCCGTGAAGGATATGAAGGGGCGGAGATCCTCGGCGTTCATTTCGAGGGACCGTACCTTGATATGAAATATAAGGGCGCTCAGCCGGAGCAGTATATTGTAAAGCCAACGGTCGAACAGTTTAAGAAGTATCAGGAGGCTGCGGAAGGGCTGATCAAATACATTACCATGGCGACAGAGCAGGATGATGATTTTGCCCTTACACGTTACTGCGCGGAGAACGGTGTGGTCGTCAGTGTCGGGCACTCAGCAGCGACGAGCAAGCAGGCGGTTCAGGCCTTTGCTCACGGTGCAAGATCCATGACGCATGTATATAACGGAATGACGCCGTTTAATCATAGGGCAAACGGGCTTGTGGGCGCGGCTTATCGTTTAAAGAGCATGTACGGCGAGATCATTTGCGACGGCAACCATTCCACCCCGACGGCTCTTAGAATGTTCTTTGACGCGAAGGGGCCGCATTACGGCATCATGGTAAGCGATGCCTTGATGGCAAAAGGTTCTCCGGTAGGATCTAAGTTTATATTTGGCGGAAATGAGATTGAGATCTATGAGGACGGGAGCGCGCATCTAACATCTTCCAAAGGACTGGCAGGCTCCACACTTCGTATCAACGAAGGACTTCGTATTCTTATCGAGGAAGCTCTCGTGCCGATTGATACAGCCATCAATTCCTGTACAAAGAATCCGGCTGCATGCCTGCATATCGATGACAGGAAAGGTGCGGTCAAGGTCGGGCTGGATGCGGATCTCGTTGTTTTGGACCGCGATTACAAAGTGCTCCAGACATACTGCATGGGTAAGGCGATGCTCAGAAATTAAAAGACAAAACGAAAGATGTGGATTAGAAAAATATGAGTAAAAAGAAAAAAGCAACACCGGTGGAGAAGATCCGCCTGTCAGGAAGAAATATTTATACGGATAAGAAGGGGCGCGTCATTTTTTATGACATGCTTACGAAGAGAGGTTATTTAGTTGGCAAGCAGAACGAGAATTCAGCGCTGTTCTATAAAAACCGCTTTGTGGTGATCCTGTTCGCGGCGATCCTTCTGGGCGGCACGCTGCTGTCCCTGATACAGGCGGTGATCGCATGGGCGGTTATGATGGCTCTTGCAGAGTTTTCCTTCCGAATGTCCTTTTTAAAGAAGTTAGAGCCGGTCACGGATGTAGATTTTGAGAGAAGAGTCTCCGCGCTTCAGTATATTGTGGAGAATAAGGAAAAGGGAAGAGTAATCGCCCTGATTGTACTGTACCTGCTTCTGTCAGTCCTTGTGGTGGCTAATGCCTATATAGAGAAATACTCCTTAGGACTGTCCATCTTCAGCGGATGTATTTCACTGGTGGGTCTGTATTTTGCAGTACTTCACATCATTGCCTTGACAAAAATGAAATAGGAGCTGCGGGGAGAATGGTATAGCAGCCGATGAAGACAGATATCCCTCATGGACAAGCTTTCGCTTGGGGCGAGATGCAATGGTACGCAGGATCATAAAACGAGATCCAAGTGCCGGCATCTCTCTACTGTCCATTCGGGATACAGCCTTTCCGGCTGCTTTTCTATTCCCAAGGCTGTTCACCATGGCTATACGCACCTGCGTTGCTCTGCGCGAGAGCATGTTCACGATACTGCTATACAGGAGAAAATTATAATGAGTGATATTATTCAAATTGATCATCTTAGCAAGAGTTTTGGAGAAATAAAAGCTGTTCAAAACTTAAGTTTCCGTGTTAAAGAGGGAGAGTTGTTTGCTTTTCTTGGTATCAACGGTGCGGGAAAATCAACCACAATCAATATAATGTGTGGACAGCTATCAAAAGATAGCGGCAGTGTTTTGATTGATAAATACGATTTAGACAAGGATATAGATTTTATTAAGCGTGAACTTGGTGTAGTTTTTCAATATTCTGTCCTTGATTACTCACTCTCGGTCTATGATAATTTGAAAAGTCGTGCTGCTTTATATGGTATTACTGGAATGGAATTTAAGAAAAGGCTTTCCGAACTTGCAAAAATACTTGATTTTGAAAATTTATTGAAACGTACAGTTGGCAAATTATCGGGAGGACAGCGCAGAAGAATTGATATTGCCCGGGCATTGTTTCACAACCCCAAAATTCTTATTCTTGACGAGCCGACAACAGGACTTGATCCACAAACTCGAAAAACACTTTGGAATGTCATATCCAATTTTCGTAAAAATGAAAATATGACTGTATTTCTAACTACACACTATATGGAGGAGGCCGCAGAAGCCGACTATGTTATAATTATTGATGGCGGTAAAATATCCGCAGAAGGCACTCCGCTTGAACTCAAAAATATTTATACGGGAGATTACATTACAATCTATGGTGTAAATGAGAATGATGTCAGAGAACTTGGAGTAGGGTACGAGCAGGTAAGAAACGGTTATCGTCTTTCGATCCCGAACACTAGAGCTGCAACCGATCTGATTATTAATTATCCTAAGTTGTTCAATGATTACGAAATAACAAAAGGGAAAATGGATGATGTTTTCCTTGCCGTTACAGGTAAAACATTAGTGGGAGATGCAGAAATGGGAGGTGCAGAAAAATGAGTATATCGTTAATACTTGTTAAAAGAAATATCAAACTGTTTTTCAGAGATAAAGGAATGTTCCTGACTTCTTTGATAACACCTGTCATTTTGCTTGTTCTTTATGCAACATTTCTCGGCAATGTATACCGTGATAGTTTCACATCTAATTTACCTGATACATTAAAACTTTCGGAAAGTATGATCGAAGGGCTTGTAGGCAGTCAGCTTATATCCTCTATTCTTGCTGTTTCGTGTGTGACGGTTGCTTTTTGCTCAAATTTTTTAATGGTACAAGATAAAGCAAACGGCACCATAAAAGATTTGAGAATATCTCCCGTAAAATCAGCCACGCTTTCGCTGAGTTATTATATAGCAACCTTAATTTCAACGCTTAACATTTGCTTTGTTGCAATGGGGATCTGTCTTGCTTATGTGGCTGTTGTGGGGTGGTATATGACGCTTGCGGATGTATTCTTTTTGGTTCTTGATATTTTACTCCTTGTTTTGTTTGGAACAGCTCTATCTTCGATTATCAACTTTTTCTTATCAACACAAGGGCAAATTTCAGCAGTAGGTACAATTATCAGTGCTGGATATGGTTTCATTTGTGGTGCGTATATGCCTATTTCATCATTTGGCGAAGGACTACAAAAGACAATTTCATTTTTGCCGGGCACTTATGGCACATCGCTTATTCGAAATCACACAATGCAGGGTGTTTTTGCTGAAATGCAAAATCAAGGTATTCCGGCAAGCATAATTGAAGAACTAAAAGATTCTCTTGATTGCAATCTCTATTTTTTAGGGAATCAAGTTAGCATCCCAGCGATGTATATGATACTTGGCATTACTATTGTTGTATTGATTGGAATTTATATTCTGTTAAATAATTTTAAAAAGTATAATAGTTAAGCCTTATGAGCAAAAAACTGCCCTTGTTCCGGCTCATAAGAGCAAAAACAAGGGCAAACAGATAAGGTTTGAACAGGAACTTTCTCTAAGCCTGTCCTTCTGATCCGCACACGCTGATTTTCTGTTTTACAAGTTCTGTCACGTGCTGCATTCCGACAGTGCAGTATTTCTTTGGGTCAAATGTATCCGGATTTTCGGCCAGATATTCCTTCACGCCGTCACTGAATGCGATACGCAACTCTGTGGCAAAGTTTACTTTGCAGATACCGCGTTTGATGGACTCGCGTACCGCGTCGTCCGGTACGCCGGAAGCGCCGTGGAGTACCAGTGGGATGGACACAACTTCACGAATCTCGCTTAAGCGGTCAAGATCCAGCTTAGGAGTGCCTTTGTACAGTCCATGGGCTGTTCCAATGGCAACAGCCAACGATGTAACGCCTGTGCGTTCTACGAACTCTTTTGCCTGCTGTGGATCTGTATACGGGTTGTTGTCACCGCCGTCCAGATCGTCTTCTTTGCCGCCGACCTTTCCAAGTTCAGCTTCCACGCTGACGCCTGACGGAGTACATGCGTCTGCAACGCGCTTGCTCACATCGATATTTTCCTCGAAGGAACCGTGGGAACCGTCGATCATGATGGAAGTATAGCCTGTGCGCAGCGCCTGCATCGCCAATTCAAAGCTGCTGCCGTGATCTAAATGTATTGCCACTGGGACACTTGCCTTTTCCGCAGCGGTCTTTACCATAGCGAGGAAGTAATCCAGACCAGCATATTTTACGGTGGATGGTGTTGTCTGCATGATAACTGGGGCGTTCATTTCCTTAGCAGCCTTGATGACAGCCATGACCATCTCCATGTTTTCCACATTAAACGCGCCTACTGCGTAGTGGCCTTCCTGTGCTTTTTTCAGCATTTCATTTGTTGTAACTAATGGCATGATATCTACCTCGATTCTTTTATTTTTTATGCTCCCAGTATATCACACAACTTTATCTTCTGTCTCTTCATTTTTGACTTTCTTAAAAAATGCAAACGATTGTTTAATAAATCCAAAGTAGGGTATGTCCCAAAGTAATACAATGAAAAGAAAAAGGAGAGATTGCAATGCGTCAGAATCCACTGAAAAAGATTGTAGAGTTGCAGAAACAGGGGAAGAGTGTGGGGATTTACTCCGTGTGCAGCGCCAATGGGTATGTCATTGAGGCGGCATTAAAGAGGGGGCTTACAGATCATTCCTGCGTCCTGATTGAGAGCACGGCAAACCAGTGCGACCAGAACGGGGGATACACAGGGATGACGCCCGCGGATTTTAAGAAATTCGTTCTTGATATTGCGGAGAAGAATGGGTTTGATAAAGACAGGATCTTCCTCGGAGGAGATCATTTGGGACCGTTAACCTTTGCCGGGAAGAACAAAGACGAGGCGATGGCGGATGCAGAAGAACTGATTCGCTGCTATGTGGATGCAGGATTTACAAAGATCCATATCGACACCAGCATGAAGGTAAAGAGTGATGACCCGGATGTTCGCTTGTCTGACGAAATCATTGCAAGGCGCGGTGCGCGCCTTGTGAAAGTGGCGGAGGAGACTTACAAGGAACTGCTGGTAAAAGAGCCGGGCGCAATTCCGCCAGTGTATATTATCGGAAGCGAGGTCCCGATTCCGGGCGGCGCCGTGGGGAGCGAGGACAATGATGTTCAGGTGACAAAGGTTGAAGACTTTAAGAGTACAGTAGCCGCTTTTGAGAAGGCATTTGCGGACGCAGGGCTAGGGACCGATGTATGGGACCGCGTGATAGGAGTCGTGGTACAGCCCGGTGTTGAGGAGAAGGACAGCGGATGTACCGAATACGACCGCGAGAATGCGAAAGATCTGATGGCATCTATCAAGGGTTTTCCGAGTCTCGTGTTTGAGGGACATTCTACAGATTATCAGACAAAGATCAAACTGCGTGAACTGGTAGAGGACGGCGTAGGTATTCTGAAAGTGGGGCCAGGGCTCACTTTTGCCATGCGTGAGGCCATGTTCGCGCTGGAGAGTATCGAGAAAGAGCTTTTCTATGGAACAGATGTTAATCTAAGCAGGTTCTCAGAAGTGCTGGATGAGGAGATGCTAAAGAACGACAAGAACTGGAAGAAGCATTACCATGGGACAGAGCTGGAGATCCGCCTAAAGAGGAAATATTCTTTTTCTGACCGCTGCAGATACTATATGCCGGTACCGGCGGTGGAGGAGGCGTCAGGCCGTCTGATTGCAAACCTGCGCACACATGGTATTCCGCTGAATCTGCTGAGCCAGTTCATGCCAATCCAGTACACTAAGGTGCGGGAAGGCTGTCTGGAGAATGATCCAGTGGCTTTGATCGAGGATCGGATCACGAACACCATTGACGAGTATCTATACGCGACGCATCAAAAAGAGCTGATGTGAAAGAACGGAGTAGTATCGTGGTGTATTTGGAATCACAGCATTAAAAAGAGGATTTTCCAGTTCTGCGGCTTTTGACTGCGGAACTGGAAAATCCCTTTTTATTTGCAGGGGAAATCCCTGCTTTCATTAAAATGCAGCATACAAAAAATGGACATATACAGTACGGTTTTTCTTCCGCTTTAGTCTAGAATCTTACCTTCGGTGGAAATAGTAACAATCTGCCATGGGATCAGTTTACCACTTTTTTGCAGAGCGGTTTTTACGGCATATTCCAGACCCCCGCAGCAGGGCACTTCCATGCGGACTACCGTGATATCACGGATATCGTTGCAGGTGAGAATCTCAGCGAGTTTTTCTGAATAATCAATTCCATCCAATTTTGGGCATCCGATCAGCGTAATGCGCCCTTTGATAAAAGACTCATGAAAAGCCGCATATGTATAAGCGGCACAATCAGCTGCGACGAGCAGTTTGGCATCATGGAAATAGGGGGCGTTTACAGGCGCAAGCTTGATCTGTACAGGCCACTGGGAAAGCTGGCTACGCATCTTGCGGACAGCTTCTTCGTCATAGGCAGCCGCCTCCCGTTCGATAATAGTGATGGCTCCCTCGGGGCATGACGGCAGACAGTCTCCTAGTCCGTCGCAGTAGTCATCGCGGATCAGCCGTGCTTTTCCGTTTTGTATTTCAATGGCGCCCTCGTGGCAGGCATCCGCGCAAAGCCCGCATCCGTTACATTTTTCTTCATCAATTTGTACAATTTTTCTTTTCAAACAGTTCACCTTCTTTTCTTGTATTTTCAGATATATCATACTATAATAGATTCAACATGTCTGTTGAATTTTCAACAAAAGGAGATGCTATGGGAAAATTTTTTGAAATCATATGGAATTCACAGCTTTTCTCGGGGATTGAGAAAGAGGAGATTCAGGAAATGCTTACCTGTCTTGACGCGAAACAAAAGCAATTCCCGAAAGGTGATTTTATATTCCGTACAGGGGATTCTACGGACGAACTTGGGCTTCTTCTTACCGGCACCGCGTTTATCTTTCACAATGATTTCTGGGGGAACCGGAATATTCTTTCTGACATAACGCCGGGGCAGACTTTTGCGGAAACTTTTGCCTGTGCGCCGGGGAGGGTGATGACAGTCAGCGTCATCGCGGAATCAGACTGCGAAGTTTTGTTTTTGAATGTCCGGCGTATTTTGACTGTCTGCCCAGCGGGTTGTTCTCACCATAGCCGGATCATCCGAAATCTGCTCTCTGATCTGGCGGCAAAAAATCTTGCCTGCAATGAGAAATTGGCGCACATGTCCCAGCGGACGACACGGGCAAAACTGATTTCCTATTTTTCAGCTGCCGCGCAGAAAAACAATAATTTTGAATTTGATATCCACTTTTCCCGTCAGCAGATGGCAGACTACCTCTCGGTGGAACGGAGCGGTCTCTCTCTTGAGCTGTCCCGCATGAAAAAGGACGGACTAATTGATTATCATAAGAATCACTTTGTCCTAAAGAGGGGATAACATCAATGCGCAATGTGTGTTATCCTTTGTACACCAACGCTAGGAAAGAATGCGCAACATATGACGAAGCAAAAATAAATTAGAACAGGAGATAACATATGGGATTTACAATAGAAACAGGAATATCGGCGCTTACCGTTTTTATACAGGGGATTTTGAGCTTTTTTTCACCATGTGTCCTGCCGCTGGTACCGCTTTATCTCGGCTATCTGGCAGGAGGGCTGAATCAGGGCTTGAAAACGGAAGCATCCCCTAACAATACGGCAATGGGTAATGCCGAGGCAAAAGGATACCGGACACGTCTGTTTTTCCGGGTGTTCTGTTTTACATTGGGGATCAGCGGAGCATTTTTCGTCCTTGGGCTTGGAGCTTCAGCGGCGGGGAAATTTTTCAGTGAGCAGAGAATGCTGTTTGCGCGGATCGGAGGGATACTGATTATTTTATTCGGTCTGTATCAGCTTGGAGTGTTTGGCTCTTCTAAAGTACTGGGATCGGAGCACCGTATTCCTCTTAAGATGGAGAAAATGACCATGTCTCCGGTGACTGCGCTACTTATGGGATTTACCTTCAGTTTTGCGTGGACACCCTGTGTGGGACCAGCACTTACCAGTGTGCTCCTTATGGCGGGAAGCGCGGATTCTGGAGCGAAAGGATTTCTTCTCATCGGCGTGTACACGGTCGGATTCATTCTGCCGTTTCTTGCCGCCGGAATATTTACGGCAAGTCTGCTCAAATGGTTTCGGAAACATGGGAAGATCGTCCGGTATACCGTGAAGGCAGGAGGCGTGCTCATGATCCTTATGGGACTTCTTCTGTTTACTGGGAAGATGAACGACATTACAGGATATCTTTCCTTGTCGTCCCCGGGAACGGCTGCGGAGGCAGATGCGGACAGCGCAGAGGATGACGCTGCGGATGATAAAGGCTCAGGTGGTGATACTGTGGCAAATGATGACGCAGACGGCGACACTGTGGACGATGATACTGCCGATGGCGGAGATAGTGAAAAGACTCCGGCATATGATTTTGAACTGACGGATCAGTTCGGGAATACGCACACACTGGCAGACTACAGGGGAAAGGTCATTTTTCTTAACTTCTGGGCGACATGGTGCGGCCCGTGTAGGAACGAGATGCCAGAGATCCAGAAACTCTACGAAGAATATTCTTCCGAAGGAGAGGACGCGGAAGTAGTCATACTGGGTGCTGCCGCTCCGGGTATGGGGCAGGAAGGCTCCAGAGAAGAAATCGGAGCTTTTATGGAGGAGAACGGCTATACCTATCCGGTACTCATGGATGCGACAGGGGACATGTTCAACTGGTATGGGATTTCAGCGTTTCCGACGACTTTCATGATTGACCGGGAAGGCAATGTATACGGATATGTTCAGGGACAGTTGACAGAGGATATCATGAGGAGCATCATAGAGCAGACAATTTCCGCACAGTAGAAGAAACTACAGCAGACGGCTTGGCAGCGGGAGCTACGGCAGGCGGGGGATGTGCGCCGAGGAGACGTCCGCTTAGAAAGAGTGGTGAAACTATGGTTACAATCGATAACAAATGCTTTTCCATTTCCCAGATCTGTGAGTCCGGGCAGTGCTTCCGTCTTGATCAGACGGCGGAAGACATGTATGAGCTTCTGGCGTCTGACCGTTATCTCAAGATCACTCTTGAGAAAGACCAGAGAGTATGCGGGAAAACATTTCTTCACTGTACGCAGGAGGAATATCAGGAGTTCTGGAAAGATTATTTTGATATGGACACTTGTTATGAAAAGCATATCGCTCGCATTGCAGACGAAGATGAGTATCTGAAAGAAGCGGCGCAGTTCGGAAGCGGTATCCGTATCCTAAGACAGGATCTGTGGGAGATGATTATTACGTTCATCATTTCCCAGCAGAATAACATCCCGAGGATCAAAAGCCTGATCCGCGCGCTAAGCGAGCGCTACGGGCAAAAGAAAGAGGCATCGGACGGAAAGCGTTTCTATACATTTCCTGATGCAAAAAGCCTTGCGCGGGCTAAGGAAGAGGAATTAAGGGCGCTGAAGCTGGGGTATCGGAGTAGATATATCTGTGGGACGGCGGCAATGATCGCAGACGGTATAGTGGATCTGAAGGAGATCGGGAAGATGGATTATGAGGAAGCGCGCACAGCTCTGATGCGCCTGCCGGGGATCGGAGGAAAGGTGGCGGACTGTATCTGCCTGTTTGCCTTGCATCAGATGAATGCCTTCCCGGTGGATACCCACATACAGAAGGTGGTGGATGCTCAATATGCGGGCAAGTTCCCGTTTGAAAGATATAAGGGCTGCGCGGGAGTCATGCAGCAGTACCTCTTTTATTATGACTTAAAGCGCGGATCATCTGCGCGGAAATAAAAGGATGAGAAGAAAAGGAGAACAGAATATGAAGGTATTGGCAGTAATCGACATGCAGAATGATTTTATCGACGGTTCTCTTGGCACGAAAGAAGCCGAATCTATCGTTCCGGGAGTGGCTGGGATGATCCGCGAGTTTGACGGAAAGGTGATTGCCACCCGGGATACCCACGGTGAGGATTACTTAAGCAGTGCCGAGGGAAAAAATCTCCCAGTGGTCCACTGTGTAAAGGGGACGAAAGGGTGGGAAATCCGTCCAGAGATCCAGAAAGTGCTAGATGAAAAACCCGGCAGTATGGTTATAGATAAACCGACTTTCGGAAGCGTGGAATTAGGGGAGCGTGTGGGGAGCCTAAAAGATACGGATGGCGGAGTTGAGGAGATCACCCTGATCGGACTGTGTACGGATATCTGCGTCATATCTAATGCCTTGCTCCTGAAAGCGTACCTGCCTGAAGTCCCGGTGCGGGTGATAGAATCTTGTTGTGCGGGAGTTACTCCTCAAAGCCACAGTCAGGCTCTGGAAGCGATGAAAATGTGCCAGATTGAGATCGTATAAATAAAAATCCGCGGCGTTATGTTTCTGCCGGATGATTTATGACAGGAGGAGAAAAGGATGGAGAATTTTAATTATTATGCCCCGACGCAGGTCATTTTCGGCAGGAGAACAGAGGAACAGACGGGCGAGTTGGTAAGGGCGCAGGGATGCCAGAGGGTGCTGGTACATTACGGGAGCGGAAGCGTGAAGAAAAGCGGGCTTTTAGACCGAATCTTCCGTTCGCTTGACGAAGCGGGCGTCTCTTATATATGTCTGGGCGGGGTAGTTCCGAATCCTAGACTGTCTCTTGTCTATGAAGGGATCAATCTGTGTAAGAGAGAGGGCGTTGATTTTATCCTTGCGGTGGGCGGCGGCAGCGTGATTGATTCTGCCAAGGCAATCGGATACGGTGTGACAAATGAAGGAGACGTGTGGGATTTTTATGAAAAGAAACGTCAGGCGTCAGGCTGTCTTCCCGTCGGCGTTGTACTTACGATTTCAGCGGCAGGATCAGAGATGAGTGATTCTTCTGTCATTACCAATGAGAACAGGTGTCTGAAGAGAGGATACAGCAGCAATTACGCCCGGGCAAGATTCGCGGTGATGAACCCGGAACTTACAATGACGCTGCCCAAATATCAGACGGCCAGCGGGTGTGTGGATATTATGATGCACACTATGGAGAGATACTTTAATCAGTGCGAGAATATGGAACTGACTGACGGCATCAGCGAGCACTTGATCCGTACAGTGATGAAGAATGCAAGGATTCTTATGGATGAGCCGGATAACTACGAGGCAAGGGCAGAGGTTATGTGGGCGGGAAGTATTTCCCATAACGGGCTTACAGGATGTGGCACGGACGGCGGCGACTGGGCCTGCCATCAGCTGGAGCATGAACTGGGCGGAATGTTTGACGTTGCTCACGGTGCAGGGCTTGCAGCCGTATGGGGAAGCTGGGCAAGGTATGTGATGGACGCGCGCCCGGAGAGGTTCGCAGGATTTGCGGTCAATGTGATGGGTGTGGAAGCTGGAAAGAACGAAATGGAGACGGCGATAAAAGGCGTAGAAGCAATGGAAGCATTTTATAAGGCGCTGGAGATGCCGGTGTGTATCAGAGACCTTGGTATAGATCCGGCGGAGAAAGAGTTGCGGGAACTGGCGGAGAAATGTAGCCATTTCCGCAGGCGGACCGTGGGATGTGTGAAGAAGCTGGATGTGAACGATATCTATCAGATCTATAAAAACGCGCTGACATACGAGGAAAATGGGGATCAGAAGGACCCGCACCGGCCTGAGAAAGTGTAGCGAAAAACAGTGATCAGTGGTACAATATGGGGCAAGATCAGTTTCGGCTTAGGAAGCCGGAGAAAGGAGACGAAAATGGGTTCATACATGCAGATGCTTACAAATCGGGCAAAGGCTGCCGCGTCAGAGGCGGCAAAGCTCGGAACCTCAGATAAGAACAGGGGACTTCTGGCAGTGGCGGAAGAGCTGGCCGCTCATCAGGAGATGATCTTGGAGGAGAATGCAAAAGATGTTGAGGCGGCAAAGGAAAAAGGGGTTAAACAGTCTCTTATCGACCGCCTTGCCCTCTCAGAGAACAGGATTGCGGATATGGCGGAAGGGTTGCGTCAGATCTCCGCGCTTGATGATCCGGTTGGAGAAGTGCTGTCTATGAAGACTCGTCCTAACGGGCTTAGGATTGGACGAAAAAGGGTGCCTCTTGGTGTTGTCGGCATTATTTATGAATCCCGCCCGAATGTGACGGCGGATGCATTCGGCCTGTGCTTTAAGACGGGAAATGTGGCGCTCCTGCGGGGAGGAAGTGACGCTATCCGTTCGAATCAGGCAATCGTGCGTGCGGTCAAGGAAGGGTTGCGCAAGGAGAAACTTAATCAGGATCTGATTCTTCTTGTGGAAGATACGAGCCGTGAGGTGGTGGGAGAGATGATGAAGATGCACGGCGGCATCGATGTGCTCATTCCGAGAGGAGGCGCCGGGCTTATAGCCAATGTGGTTGAGAACAGCACCGTTCCCGTGATCGAGACAGGAACTGGAAATTGCCATGTTTATGTGGATGCTTCCGCAGATATCCGAATGGCCGTGGATATTATTGAGAATGCCAAGACACAGAGAATGGGCGTGTGCAATGCCTGTGAGTCGCTTGTCATCCACAGCGCCGCTATGGAGGATGCACTTCCCCAGATTGTGAGCAGACTAAAAACTCATAACGTGGAGATCCGGGGTGATGAGAGAGCATGCGCCGTCAGCGGGGACATTATCCCGGCAGATGAGGCGGATTGGGGAACAGAATATTTGGATGCCATTATCTCCGTGAAGACTGTAGATTCCATTGACGAAGCGATCGCTCATATCAACAAATATAATACAGGTCATTCCGAGTCCATCATCACAAAGGATTATGATAATGCCCTGAAATTTCAAGATGAGATCGATGCTGCGGCAGTCTATGTGAATGCGTCTACAAGGTTTACGGACGGGTTCGAGTTTGGTTTTGGCGCTGAGATTGGGATCAGCACACAGAAACTTCACGCGAGAGGACCTATGGGACTGGAGACGCTGACCACGACGAAGTATATCATCTTTGGAAATGGACAGATCAGAAGATAAGAAGGCACAAGAAGAACGAAAAAGAAAATTATTCTATTGACGAATCACTAGATTAGTTATATAATATAACAGTGTTATATAGCGCTGTTATATAAAAGGGGAATTATGGCTGATAAGGAACAGACAACTTTGGATCTCATTTTGGCAGCCGCTACAAAGGAGTTTCTTGCGAAAGGATTTCAATCTGCTTCTCTGCGCAATATTGTAAAAATGGCTGGAATGACAACAGGCGCATTTTATGGATATTTTAAAAGCAAGGCAGAATTGTTTGAGGCTATAGTCGGCAGACATTATGATTTCATTCTGGACCGCTTCAAAAAAGCACAGACAGAGTTTGCAGAATTGCCGGATGAGCAGCAGCCGGAAAATTTAGGTTCTATTTCCGGACTTTGCATGTTTGATATGTTGCATTATGCGTATAAGCATTTGGATGCGTTTAAACTTATCTTATGCGGGGCGGAGGGGACACGTTTTGCCGGGCTGATTGATGAGATGGCTGTGATTGAAACAGAGGCTACTCATGACTATTTGAGAGTACTGGAAGGATTGGGCAGGCCCGCGCCTTCCATTGATGAACATTTGGAGCATATATTGATTACAGGAATGTTTAATGCTTTCTTTGAGTTAGTGATACACGAAATGCCGCTGGAAAAAGCTGAGATGTACTTGCATGAAATGCGGGCGTTTTATACTGCGGGATGGATGAAAATTATGGGGCAGTAGCCCTATAATTTTTACACGTAAGTTAGTTAAAACTAACTTACGTGATATAACCAAAGATATCCATGTGGATATTCTGTTTTCATATCATAAGATTATTGGAGTTTAAGAATCCAGTGTAGCAAAAAATATTATAAAGGAGGTTTTTCAATGAAAACAAAATCTGGCCTGTCAAGATTGATGGGTTATGCGGGAACACATAAGATCCTGCTCTATCTTTCTTGGATTTTATCCGCAATGAGTGCGCTGCTTGCTCTTGTGCCCTTTTGGTATATATGGCGTATCATTCACGACATATTGGAAGTTTCGCCTGATTTCTCACAGGCGGGAAGCATCACGTATTACGGGTGGTTAGCTGTATTGTTCGCGGTGCTGTCTATTGTTGTTTATATTGCTGCCCTGATGTGTTCTCATCTAAGTGCCTTCCGGGTTGCTGCGAATATCCGAAAAAAACTGTTAAGTCATATTGCAGTTTTGCCTCTTGGAGTAATAGAAAAATATGGCAGCGGACATTTGCGGAGGATTGTAAATACTTCCAGCTCTGCAACGGAAAATTATCTTGCACACAGATTGCCTGATAAAGCGGGCGCAATTGCTACCCCTATAGGTTTGCTCTTTTTACTGCTTGTATTTGATTGGCGGCTGGGCATTTTAAGTCTTGTGCCCGTTGTTCTTGGTTTTCTGATCATGATGAAGATGACAGGCGCAGGAATGGAAGAAAAAATGAAAGAATATCAAAATGCACTTTCAGATATGTCGAATGAAGCTGTTGAATATGTAAGAGGCATACCTGTAGTAAAAACATTCGGGCAAACAATTTTTTCTTTCAAACGCTTTAAAGCTTCAATCGATAATTATGAAAAATGGGTTATTGCATATACTAAGGCCTTACGGCTTCCTATGATGTTTTATACAACAGCCGTCAATGGGGTGTTTGCCTTTTTGATTGCCGGAGGCATTATTTTTACGAGGAACGATGTGACAAGCGAATTCTTGTTAAATTTGATTTTCTACATTGTGATCACGCCTGTTATAGGGACGACTCTGACAAAAATTATGTTTATGAGTGAAGATGCAATGATTGTAAACGATGCAATGAACAGGATCGATGAGGTGCTGAATGAAAAGCGGCTTTCTGAAGGCAGGATCCACCAGGCGTTCTCTGACAATTCTATTACATTAGAACATGTCAGCTACAGTTATGATGGGAAGAAAAACGCGCTCAGTGATGTGTCATTATCGATTAAGCAGGGGGAGACGGTTGCATTGGTGGGGGCGTCAGGAAGTGGGAAGACGACTCTTGCAAATATTATTACAAGATTTTTTGATCCGCAAAAAGGCCGCATTTTGCTAGGAAATACAGATATACGTGACATTCCGAAGGAACTACTAATGAATAAAGTGTCCTTTGTATTTCAGAACAGCCGGCTGATTAAAACATCTATATTAGAAAACGTACGCATGGGAAGACCTACAGCAACACGTGAGGAGGTTGTTCAAGCTTTGAAAGCTGCGCAGTGCATGGATATCGTTGAAAAATTGCCCAATGGAATAGATACGGTTGTTGGTGTAAACAGTGTGTATCTATCTGGGGGAGAACAGCAGAGGATCGCCATTGCGCGTTCTATTTTAAAAAATGCGCCGGTTTTGATCCTTGATGAAGCGACTGCGTTTGCTGATCCAGACAATGAGGTGCGTGTACAGGAAGCTTTGTCCGTGCTTTCAAAAGGGAAAACTGTCATTATGATTGCACATAGACTGTCTTCTATTACAAAGGCAGATTGTATTTACGTTCTTCAGGACGGTAGGATTGCTGAAAGCGGTACACATAGGAAACTGATAGAGAAAGACGGCATATTCTCACATATGTGGAAGAGCTATTCTGAAGCGGCAGAGTGGAAAATTACGAAGGAGGCGAGAGGATGATTAAGATGTTGCAAAAGCGTTTTGCGTTATCGAGACAAGGAGCCGTTGATTTGATAAAAGGCTGTATTGCCTGCGTTTTTCAGGACATATCTTTCATGCTTCCTGTAGGGCTTTTGTATTATTTTGTCCTTGATATGATGAGAGGGAGCGTAAGCGGAAACCGTATTGCTTTTTACGGGATTGGTGCCATAAGCTGTCTCGTTCTCATATTTATTGCCACATGGTTTCAATATAATGCGACTTATCTGGCGACCTATGTGGAAAGCGGGGTAAGACGTATTTCCTTAGCAGAACAGTTACGTAAGATCCCTTTGTCCTTTTTTGGGAAAAAGGATCTTGCTGATCTTACAAATTCCATCATGGGTGACTGTGCCACGCTGGAAACCGCATTTTCACATTATGTGCCTGCGCTGGCTGGCTCTTTGATATCAACTACGCTGATCGCCGGCGCCCTTTTTGCCTATGAGTGGCGCATGGCTCTTGCGGCAATTTGGGTTTTGCCGGTAGCGTTCACAATTACATTCTTCTCCGCCCGTATACAGGAATATTTCAACCGTAAATCCGTAGTAGCGAATGTGGCACTTGAAAACGGTGTGCAGGAATTCATCGAAGCTATGCAGGACCTGAAGGCGAACAATTCAGAAAAAAGATATTTGGAGGGACTTTATAAGAAAATCGATTATGCAGAAAAACGCCATATTATTACTGAGCTTGGAACGGCGCTGTTTGTTGTTTCGTCAACACTGGTATTAAAATTTGGTATTGCCACGGTTGCGCTTGCCGGTTCAATCCTGCTCATTCGTGGTGAGATAGACATTCCATTGTTTTTTATGTTTTTACTTGTTGCCTCAAGATTATATGCTCCGCTCGAGAGTGCGCTGCAAAATCTTGCTGCGGTTATCTCTACAAGAACGAATATAAACCGAATGAACGAAATTCTTGATCAGCCGGTGCAAACGGGAGACAGCCGAATGACAAACAAAGGATATGATATTGTATTTGATCATGTTGGATTTTCTTATAATACAGAGGAAACTGTTTTGAAAGATGTGTCATTTACTGCAAAACAGGGAGAAGTCACCGCTTTAGTCGGCCCGTCCGGCGGCGGTAAAACTACAGTGTCAAGAGTTGCCGCCAGATTTTGGGATATAGATAAGGGGAAGATTACTGTCGGCGGCATGGATATATCGGATGTTGAGCCCGAGGCATTATTGTCATTATATTCTATTGTATTTCAGGATGTGACCTTGTTCAACAATACAGTTATGGAAAATATCAGGATCGGTAATAAAGACGCTACAGATGAAGAAGTGATTGCAGCGGCAAAGCTGGCAAACTGCGATGAATTTGCGCTTAGGCTTCCGAATGGTTACAACAGCGTGATTGGAGAAAATGGCTGTGAACTCTCGGGAGGTGAAAGACAGCGCATCTCTATCGCAAGGGCTTTTCTCAAAAATGCTCCTATTATTTTGCTGGATGAGGCTACAGCAAGTCTTGATGTGGAAAACGAGACGCTGATACAGGCTGCGTTATCAAGGCTGATAGAGGATAAAACCGTACTCGTTATTGCTCATCGCATGAGGACTGTAAGCGGCGCTGATAGAGTGATTGTGCTTTCAGATGGTTCCGTCGCCGAGCAGGGACCGCCTGGGGAGTTAATGAATACGGGCAATATTTATCCTCATATGGTAAAGCTACAAATGCTTAGCAGGGATTGGGGAATATAGCACAGGTTAGCTGCCGCGGTTTGTGTCATACGGTACAGTAAGGAACAAAATGGCGGAAGGTTATTCTGCAGATATAGGAAGAGTATTTTATAAAAAATAATGCTTGCATAATATGCAAAAAAGATGTATTATTATGCAAGTATTATTTTTATTCTTGCATGACAGATTTTTCTATAAATGGCGGATCTGACGTAGATATATGTATAGGATTAAGAAAAATAATTAGGGGAGGATAAACAGGCGTGATAAAAGTTGGAATTATTGGTTCTACCGGCTATGCAGGCGGCGAACTTGTAAGAATCTTGGCGGGACATAAAAATGCAGAGATTAAATGGTTCGGATCGAGGAGCTATATCAATGAGAAATACGCGGATGTGTACCGCAATATGTTTCAGATCGTGGACGCGGTGTGTATGGATGACAACATGGAAGAACTGGCGACTCAGGTTGACGTAATCTTTACCGCGACACCGCAGGGCCTTTGTGCTTCCCTTGTAAACGAAAACATATTGTCCCAGACAAAGATCATTGATTTAAGCGCGGATTTCCGCCTGAAGGATGTGAGCGTTTATGAACAATGGTACAAGATCACACATCAGGCGCAGCAGTTTATAGAGGAGGCGGTGTACGGGCTGTGCGAGGTGAACCGGGAGGACGTGAAAAAGGCGCGGCTTGTAGCCAATCCGGGATGCTATACCACATGTTCGATCCTGACGGCATATCCTCTTGTAAAAGAGAGGCTGATCGATATGAGCACCCTGATCATCGACGCGAAATCTGGCACATCGGGAGCTGGGCGCGGTGCAAAGCTTCCGAACCTTTTCTGCGAGGTAAACGAGAATATTAAAGCGTACGGGGTGGCATCTCATCGTCACACGCCTGAGATTGAGGAACAGTTAGGCTATGCGATAGGAGAGAAAGTCGTGCTGAATTTCACGCCTCACCTCGTGCCCATGAACCGTGGGATCCTTGCCACAGAGTACGCGAAGCTTACGAAACATGTGACATGGGAAGAGGTAAAGGCTGTCTATGATAAATATTATGCGGGGGAGAAATTCATCCGTGTGCTGAATGAGGGTGTGTGTCCTGAGACAAAGTGGGTAGAGGGCAGCAACTATGTGGACATTGGATTTACCATTGATCCGAGAACGAACCGCATCATTATGATGGGGGCAATCGACAATCTGGTAAAAGGCGCCGCAGGACAGGCGGTGCAGAATATGAACCTAATGTTCGGGGAGAAGGAAAGCGAAGGGCTGGAGCTTGTGCCCATGTTCCCATGACAGAACAAAATAAGATTGAGAAAGAGATCCCGGCAGGCGGCGGATTTCCAACGCTTTGCCGGGCGGATAAATACCGAGACAGGACAGGTAAAAGATATGATCCGTGTGATGACGATTGACGATTATGACGAAGTGTACGCTCTGTGGAAGAAGATCAAAGGATTTGGAATCCGCAGCATTGATGATTCCCGAGAAGGCGTGGAGCAATTTTTAAAGCGCAACCCGACGACAAGCGTAGTGGCGGTCAGGGACGGGAAGATCGTGGGAAGCATCCTCTGCGGACATGACGGAAGACGGGGCTGTCTGTACCATGTGTGTGTGGACGAGGCATACAGAAGGCACGGGATCGGCAAGGCGATGGTCGTGCATGCTATGAAGGCTCTTCAGGAGGAAAATATCAACAAAGTGTCGCTGATCGCGTTTACGAAAAACGATATCGGAAACGCGTTCTGGAACACTATTGGTTGGACAGAGCGGCTGGATTTAAACTACTATGATTTTACACTGAATGAGGAAAATATTACAGCGTTTAACGAACAGTAGGACGCTGGGTGCCGGAAGGAGACAGAAAAATGGGAATCAATATTATCGAAGGCGGTGTCACTGCGGCGAAAGGATTTGAGGCGGCGGCAGCGGCGGCAGGAATCAAGTATGAGGGGCGCACGGACATGGCGCTGATTTACAGTGAAAAACCTTGTAAGGCAGCGGGGACATTTACAAGGAATGTGGTACAGGCGGCTCCCGTAAAATGGGACAAGGCGATTGTGAAAGAGGAGAAAAGGGTACAGGCGGTGATCATAAATTCTGGCATCGCTAACGCGTGCACCGGGGAAGAAGGGATGGGTTACTGCCAAGAGACGGCGGAAGAAGCGGCAAAGGTTCTGGGCGTGGATTCGGAAAGCGTCCTTGTGGCTTCCACCGGGGTGATCGGGATGCAGCTTCCCATGGACCGCGTAAAGGCGGGAATCTCCATGCTCACGTACTTAAAGAAATCTGACATGGAGAGTGGGACAGAGGCAGCAAAAGCGATCATGACCACGGACACAGAGAAGAAGGAAGCAGCGGTCACTTTTGAGATCGGAGACAAGACTGTGACCATTGGCGGCATGGCAAAGGGCTCTGGCATGATTCACCCCAATATGTGTACCATGTTGTCCTTTATCACTACGGATGCCAAAATCTCAAAGAAGGCGCTTAAGAAAGCTTTAAGTGAAGATGTGGAGGATACATATAATATGATCTCCGTGGACGGGGATACCTCTACCAATGACACCGTGCTCTTGCTGGCCAACGGGCAGGCGGGGAATCCGAAGATTCGGTACGGCACGCCGGAGTATGAAACATTTAAAGGAGCGCTTCACTATATCAATGAGACGCTGGCAAAGAAGATGGCAGGAGACGGAGAGGGCGCCACAGCTCTGCTTGAGGCGAAGATTGTTGGAGCAAGGACAAAGGAACAGGCGAAAGTGCTGGCAAAATCCATTGTCTGCTCGAATCTGGTCAAGACAGCCATCGCAGGGCACGACGCAAACTGGGGCAGGATTCTCTGCGCCATGGGATATTCGGGGGCGCAGTTTGATATGGAGAAGGCGGATCTCTTCTTTGAGAGCGCGGCAGGGAAATTGAAAATTATTGAGAGCGGGACGGCTCTTGATTACAGCGAGGAAAAAGCAACGGAGATCCTGTCAGAGCCTGAGGTGACGGTCATTGCGGATATCAAAGAGGGAGATCAAAAGGCTTCAGCGTGGGGCTGCGACCTGACCCACGGGTATATCAGCATCAATGCAGATTACCGCAGCTGAGGCGTATACAGTTTTTAAGGGAGGATACAGAAAACATGAATAACAATATGCAGAAATATCTGGATAAAGCACAGGTACTCATCGAGGCTTTGCCCTATATCCAGCGTTTTAACAGGAAAGTCATCGTGGTGAAATACGGCGGCAGCGCCATGGTCGACGAGAGCCTGAAACGCCGAGTTATCGAGGACGTGACCCTCCTAAAGCTCTGCGGGTTCAAACCGATCATCGTCCACGGAGGTGGAAAAGAAATCAGCAAATGGGTTGGGAAAGTCGGGATGGAGCCGAAGTTTGTCAACGGTCTGCGCGTGACTGATGCGGAGACGATGGAGATTGCGGAGATGGTGCTAGGACGGGTGAACAAAAGCCTTGTACAGCTGGTGGAAAGTCTTGGGGTGCGCGCCATCGGCGTCAGTGGAAAGGATGGCGCTCTGCTTAAAGTGGAGAAGAAGTACTCCGACGGAGAGGACATCGGCTATGTGGGGGACATCAAAGAGGTGAATGCCCAGATTCTTTACGATCTTCTAGAGAAGGATTTTCTCCCAATTGTCTGCCCTATCGGGTTGGACGATGAGTTCAACACGTATAATATCAATGCGGACGATGCGGCGTGCGCCATCGCCCGCGCTATGAAGGTGGAGAAACTGGCGTTTTTGACAGACATTGAGGGCGTGTATAAAGACCCTCAGGATCCGTCCACTCTGATCTCGGAGCTTGAGGTGTCGGAGGCGAAGGAACTGATCGGAAGCGGATATATCGGAGGGGGCATGCTGCCGAAACTTCAAAACTGTATTGACGCCATCGAGAGCGGGGTGTCGCGGGTGCATATCTTAGACGGGCGAATTCCCCACTGCCTGCTCCTTGAGATCTTTACGAATAAAGGAATCGGAACGGCAATTCTAAACCAGAAAGAAAGCAGGTACTATTATGGTGAATGAAAAGATACAGGCGGCGGAAGAGAACCTAATTCACGTATATAACCGTTTTCCCATCGTGTTGGATCACGGCGAGGGAATGTATGTGTATGACACAGAAGGAAAAGAATATCTTGACTTTGCGGCAGGATTCGCTGTGACAGGTCTGGGATATGGCAATAAAGAATTTGAAGAGGCGTTAAAAGAGCAGATCGGCAAGCTGTACCATACTTCTAACCTTTACTACCATGAGAGCTGCGGGGAAGCAGCGAGAGAGCTAAACCGTGTCTGTGGTATGGACCGCGTGTTCTTTACAAATAGCGGCAGCGAGGCGATTGAGGGAGCGCTGAAGGCGGCAAGGCGTTATGCCTATACAAAAGGCACGGGCAGATATGAATTTATCGCCATGGAAAACTCCTTCCACGGCAGAAGCTTCGGGGCTGTGTCTGTGACAGGGCACGATTCATACCGGGAGCCGTTTGAGCCGCTGGTGCCGGGAGTGAAGTTCGCAAAATTTAATGATTTGGACAGTGTGAAAGCACTTGCAGGAGATAAGACTTGCGCCATCATTCTGGAGCCTCTGCAGGGTGAAGGGGGAATCAATCTTGCCACGCAGGAATTTATGGAAGGGATCCGCTCATTTTGCGATGAGAATGATATCCTGATGATCTGTGATGAGGTACAGTGCGGTATGGGCAGGACAGGAAATATGTTTGCATGGCAAGGATTCAGAGTGAAGCCGGACATTTTGACGATGGCAAAGGCGATTGGAAACGGTATCCCGGTGGGAGCGTTTGCCATGACGGAGAAAGTGGCACAGTATTCCCTGAAACCGGGCGATCACGGCGCCACTTACGGCGGCAACCCGCTGGCATGTACTGCCGTAAAGACCGTTATCGGGATCTTCGAGAGGGAGAGAATTGTAGATCATGTCAGTAAAATCGCACCTTATCTTACTAAGCGTCTGGATGAACTGGTTCGGGAATTGGACTGCGTCACAGAGCGCAAAGGGAAAGGGCTGATGCAGGGGATCGTTGTCACAAAGCCTCTGGCAGAGGTGAATAAAAAAACGATTGAAGAGGGCCTTCTTGTCATTCAGGCGCAGGGGAATGTGATCCGCTTCCTGCCTCCGCTGATCGTAGAAGAAAAGCACATTGACGAAATGATTGAGAAATTAAAGCGGGCGCTTCAATAAAATGAATAAGAAACCGATCACAGGACATACTAGCAGAAATGCTGTACGGAGGTATGGAGATGATCGGTTTTTTAATTGCCCTTTTATCTGGGGCTCTCATGAGTATACAGGGAGTATTTAACACGCAGGTCACAAAGACGACTGGCATGTGGGTTGCGAACGGGTGGGTTCAGATTACAGCGTTTGCAGTCTGTCTCGCCGCATGGCTTTTTACCGGGCGGGAGAGCATCGCTGCTCTGGGAAAGGTGGAGCCGAAATACATGCTTTTAGGCGGTGTGATTGGCGCGGGTATCACATGGACGGTTATTAAGAGCATTGCTGCGCTCGGTCCGGCAAAATCGGCTCTGCTCATCGTTATCGCTCAGCTTGCGGTGTCTTACCTGATCAGCCTGTTTGGTATGTTCGGTATGGACAAGGAACCTTTTTCGTGGCGCAAACTGGGTGGGCTTGTCATTGCCGTTATAGGAATTACTGTTTTCCAGTGGGAATGAGAGGGGAGAAGTTTTCAGTGGAAAACTGGCTGGAACAGGTTATAAGACTGTAATAATTTTGTAACAAACAATTGATTATGTATTGTATTTTTGATAAAAATTCGTTACAATATTATTGTCCGGCATAAAAGGGGTATCTCTCCCGGTTAGGAAACTGGAGAGAAAAATATGTATGGCAGAAATAAGATAAAAGAGACAGTGCACGCTTGTATCGTGAGGTTTTTTACCGCAGCGCTTTTCCCTGCGGCGGTTTTGTTCTGTTCTGGTTGTGGCGGAAAAACGAAGGACAGCTTCGAAGAGCTGTCTGTTTCAGAGGCTCCTAGAGATTCTGCGGAGACACCAGATGTGGATTCAGCTCTGGCAGAAAACGCGGATTCCGGATCTGGAGAAGATGAGCCGGAAGGGGGAAACGATACGGCGGCAACTGTCTTTGTGTATGTGTGCGGAGCGGTAAATGCTCCGGGAGTATATGAACTGGCAGCAGGCGCGCGCGTGTTTGAAGCTGTTGCTCTGGCAGGAGGAATGACAGAAGAGGCCTCGGCAGAGTCAGTCAATCAGGCGAGAAGCGTGACGGATGGGGAACAAATCTATGTTCCTACAGCCGATGAAGCAAAAGCGCAGGGCACAGGGGTTGGAGAGAATACAGTAACCGAAGGGACGGACAAAAAAATAAATATAAATACAGCCGGAAAAGAGGAACTCATGACGCTTACCGGGATCGGTGAGGCAAAGGCACAGAGCATTTTAGACTACCGGGAAGAACACGGTAGTTTTGGGAGTATTGAAGAACTGATGCAAATAGAGGGAATCAAAGAGGGAGTATTTAATAAAATAAAACAAGATATAATGATCTGAGACAGGAAGTCAGGAAAGAGGAGTATGAGTAAGAAGATATTGGTTGTAGATGATGAAAAACTGATCGTAAAAGGAATCCGGTTCAGTTTGGAACAGGAAGGCATGGAAGTAGACTGTGCCTATGACGGAGAAGAGGCTCTGGAGTGTGCCCGCAGATGCGAGTATGATCTGGTTCTCTTGGACGTCATGCTTCCGAAGCTGGATGGATTCGAAGTATGCCAGCAGATCCGTGAATTTTCAGATATGCCTATTGTTATGCTGACAGCGAAGAGCGAGGATATGGATAAGATACTTGGGCTTGAGTACGGCGCGGATGACTATATTACCAAACCGTTTAATATCCTCGAGGTGAAGGCAAGGATAAAGGCGATCATGCGCCGTACGTCTAAGCCAAAGGAAACTGCGGGCAGCCCGGTCCTTATTAAAGGCAACATGAAGATCGATTGTGAGAGCAGAAGAGTGTTTATCGGGGAAAGAGAGATCAATCTTACGGCCAAAGAGTTTGACGTGCTGGAGCTTCTCGCCATGAACCCAAACAAGGTGTACAGCAGGGAGAATCTTCTGAATCTTATCTGGGGATATGATTATCCCGGAGATGCCAGAACAGTCGATGTGCATATCCGCCGCCTCAGGGAAAAGATTGAGATCAACCCGAGCGAACCGAAATATGTACATACAAAGTGGGGAGTGGGTTATTATTTCCAAGGTTAAACGCCAATTCAGATTCAGAGATAAAATCTTAAAAAATATGCGGTTCCGTCTAATTATGTGCATTATGCTGGCAGGGCTTGTGCCCTGTCTGGCAGCACTTTTCGGAATTGTGAAATTCTACGAGTCGCGTGCGGTCGAACTTCGGACCGCGGAAATCCAGAATCAGTGTACTATACTGAGTAATCAGCTTAATAACTTCGGGTATCTTACCGATACTTCCTCGGAAGTTATCAATGCGTCCCTCACCCAGCTTACAGATATTTACAACGGACGTGTGGTTATCGTTGACAAAGATTTGAAAGTTGTCAAGGATACATATGATCTGGACGAAGGGAAAACGGATGTATCGGAAAATGTCATCCGCTGTATGAGAGGAGAGCGGACAAGCCATTATGATAAAACAAATCATTATATTGAAGTGACCTCTCCCATCACAGAAAGGGGAGGAGATCAGGTGGCCGGGGTTATCTTAGCCAGCGTTTCCACAGACGGAATTGAGGTCACAAGACAGGTTTTGTATACCCACGGAGGTGTGATCGTGGGCATTTTGATGGCGCTTCTCGCCATGTTTAGTGTGTTTCTTGCAAATCGGATGGTTCTCCCCCTTCGCAGGATCACCGGAGCGATTGAGAATGTGACGGAGGGGTACAGCGACGATGTGCTCCATGTGGATACGTACACAGAGACAGAGCAGCTCTGTGAAGCCTTCAATAAAATGCTTGGACGTTTAAAACTTCTTGATGAATCAAGGGAAGAATTTGTCTCAAACGTATCCCATGAGCTTAAGACTCCCATGACTTCCATGAAGGTGCTGGCGGACTCACTTTTAGAGCAGGAAGGAGTGCCAGTGGAGATGTATCAGGAGTTTATGCAGGATATTGCCAAGGAGATCGACCGGGAAAACCGGATCATTACGGATCTGCTCTCGCTTGTAAAGATGGATCGGTCCGGACAAACTATGAATATCGAAACCATGAATATCAATGATCTTCTGGAACAGATATTAAAGCGTCTCAAGCCGATTGCTGAGCAGAAGAACGTGGAGATGGTGATGGAGAGTTTCCGGCCAGTGATTGCGGAGATCGACGAAATGAAATTCACGCTTGCCGTTTCTAATCTTGTAGAAAATGCTATCAAATATAACCGTGAAAACGGCTGGATCCATGTGTCACTGAATGCGGACTATAAGTATTTTTACATCAAAGTAGAAGATTCAGGTATCGGTATACCAGCGGCGGATCAGGATCATATTTTCGAGAGATTCTACCGTGTGGATAAGTCACACTCCCGCGAGATCGGCGGGACTGGGCTGGGACTTGCTATTGCAAGGAACGCAGTGATCGTCCACAGAGGCTCGATCAAGGTACACAGCATCGAGGGAGAAGGTACGACATTTACTGTGCGCATTCCCCTGATTTATGTGGCTGCATAGGAGGGTGAAGGATGAAAATAAGGACGAGGATCATTACGGGAGTTTTATGCTTCTTTATTCTTTTACCGTCTGTACTTTTGTCGGCGTGCGGACGCAGTTTTGAGCCGGCGGAGGGAGAGACTTTTGTTTATTGTCTCAACGAGGAACACACCGGTCTTGTGAAGGTCGCTTTTGAGTTCTCGGGAGAAGATACAATGGGGATAGTAGAGTCGGTTCTTGGGAAACTGCAAGAACCATCTGATCGTATCGAATATACGGCTCCCATTCCGGAAAATGTTGAAGTCACAGAGTGTGGTCTGCGGGGCAGTATTTTGGGCGTTGATTTCAATGCGGCGTACGAGGAGATGGACGGATTGTCAGAAAAACTGACGCGCGCTGCCGTTGTGCGGTCGCTTGTTCAGATTGACGGGGTCAATGCAGTGGCGTTTACTATAGAGGGAGAGCCCCTTGTAGACAGCGAAGGTCATCTGGTAGGATTGATGAATGATGATGACTTCGTAGAAAATAATGAGTCGTCTTTGGATGATTATCAGACGGATACATTGGCGGTGTATTTTGCAGACAAGACGGGAAGACAGCTTGTCCCGCAGGAAACAGAGGTTAGATACAGCAGCAATGTGCCTAAGGAGAAGCTGATCGTTGAAAGGCTGCTTAAGGGGCCGTCAGAGAGCGGCGCTTATCCAGCGGTAAACCCGGATGCGAATCTTCTAAGCGTGACCATCAACGACGGGATATGCTATGTGAATTTTGACAGTGCCTTCCTGACAGGAGCCTATGATGTGCTTCCGGAAGTCACTGTGTATTCGATCGTGAATTCTCTGATTGAGGGAACAGAGGCGCAGAAAGTGCAGATCACGATCAACGGAGAAACAGATGCAAAATATATGGAGGCAGTGGATCTGTCACAGCCTTTAGAAAAAAATGAGGGATTGGTCGCAGCCGAGGAATAGAAGAAAATGAGAAAGCGGCCACTTTGTACACTGTGTCTGTTGTTTCTTATCATACAGGCCGTCCGGGTAGCTCTGTCCAGCGCCCAGCCGCCGGAGCCTTCCGCATTGGAGAAGACTGTGGCAGAGTGGGATAGCGTCGCTTTGGAAGGAACTGTGACAGCGGTACAAAATAAGGAAAAAGTAACGGCAGTCTTTTTGGAGGACTGCCTTATTTCAACATTTTCAGGTGATTTTAATGAGAAAAAGCTCCTGATCTACATAAAAACAGATTCAGAGATCTGGATCGGGCCAGATTCACAAAAACAGATTCTGAAAAAAGAGAATTTGCATATGGCGGGTATCAAGATCGGGAATCAAGTGAGGGTATCCGGAGAGGCAGAGATTTTTGAGCAAGCGCGCAATCCCGGCAATTTCGATCAAAAATCTTATTACGCAAGACAGGGGATATATTTGCTTGTGTGGGCAGATAAGGTGGAGATCCTCTCTTTGGAAACGGATAAGATACGTCAGTTTCTGGCGGAGGTGCGTTTCTCTTGGAAAGAACTGCTGACCCGGCATCTGGGAGAGTATTACGGGGGTACGATGAGTGCAGTTCTCCTGGGCGAGAAGAGCGGGCTGGATGCTGAGATGAAAAAGCTGTATCAAAAGAATGGAATCGGACACCTGCTCGCTATCTCTGGGCTCCATATGTCTTTTATTGGCATGGGTGTATATGGCATACTAAGAAGAACTGGTATTGGCTTTTTATTTTCAGGACTTGCAGGCGGAATCCTTCTTATTCTCTATACACTGATGATCGGCGCGGGAGTATCCAGCCTGCGCGCGCTTATTATGTTTCTTGTAAGGATTGGGGCGGATGTGACAGGCAGGGACTACGATCTGCCGACCAGTCTGGCTCTCTCCGCGGCAGTGACGTGCGCTGGCCAGCCATTCTATCTGACAGACGCAGGGTTTCTATTATCCTATGGAGCCATACTGGGGATTATTCTGCTGGGGCCTGTGTTTGAAGGAATGTTCCATATTGGGGAAAAGAAAAGTAAGATATTAGAAAGTTTTGGAGTAAGTCTTGCAGTCAATGTAATGCTGCTTGGTCCTGTGCTCTATTTTTACTTTGAAGCGCCGCCTTATTCGGTAATCCTAAATCTTCTTGTGATACCAATGATGCCTGTTGCTATGGGGGCAGGAATGATCGGCTCAGCGCTTCTGACGGTGTGGGAGCTTCCGGGAAGTTTAATACTTAAGGTGTGTAAAGCGGTACTGTGGGGATACGATTGTATCTGTAGCGGCGCGTCTGAGCTTCCGGGCAGCAGATTTGTATCGGGGAGGCCTCAGCCGGCGTGGCTGGTCGTGTACTATGCCGGGATCGGAATATTGTGCGCGGTGTTCTATGTCATGAGGGAGAGGAATATGCAGCGGTTCGAGGAGGGGCAAAAGGGGCAAAGAACACTTCTGCGGATTCCCGGTGGGTGTCTGCTGGTATTTGCCGTCACTATGGCAGCTTTCTGCCGTCTGGGATACCACATGGGAGACGGCATACAGGCAACGGTTCTGGATGTAGGACAGGGTGACTGTATTCATATACGTGGAGAGACGGGAGATTATCTTGTGGACGGCGGCAGCAGTGATGTGTCACTGGCGGGCACATATCGGATTGAACCGTATCTTTTGGCAAGCGCGGTGGATACATTGGATTATGTATTTGCTACCCACGGGGATGAGGATCATATCAATGGGATCAGAGAGCTTTTGGAAGGACAGAGATTGGGTGTATCCATCCGCACTCTCGTGCTGCCCCCAAAGGAATATTGTGACGAAAAACTCATAGATCTGGCGCGCACCGCAATGGAAAATGGCACGAGAGTGACATCTGCGGGCACAGGGGATGAGATTAGAGAAAAAGGGGCGCGGGACGGTGCCGCCGCAGAAAGCGGACACTTGGAAAAGCGACTTTCCCTCACCTGCCTCGGACCTGCAAAGGGCGCCGATATGGAACTGGGAAACGAGGCGTCTCTTGTCCTCTCCCTTACGTACGGGGACTTTTCCATGCTTCTGACAGGGGATGTGGAAGGAAAGGGGGAGAATCTTCTTATGGAGAGTGGCAGCCTGCATAAGTATGATGTGCTCAAAGCCGCGCATCACGGCTCAAAAAACTCGAGTTCAGAACCGTTCTTAGAGATTGTTCGCCCATATGTTACCCTCATGTCTGCGGGGAAGAACAATCGATATGGGCATCCTCACGCAGAGACGCTTAAGCGGCTTGAAGCAGCGGAGAGTAGAGTGTATTCTACACAGGAGAACGGGGCAGTTACTGTGTGGACGGATGGGAAGACGATGGAAATCCGGGCTGTTTCCCTTTCCACTCTTGTCAAAACAGGGGCATTTCCTATATAATACAAGAGTTATGAAAAGCCTGAATGAAGATTTAAAAACAGGAAAATTTAAACAGCTCTACCTTCTCTATGGGACGGAGGCATATTTGAAGAAGCAGTACAAAGACCGTTTCATCAAGGCTATGCTCCCGGAGGGGGATACGATGAACTATGCCTATTACGAGGGAAAGAATACGGATATCAAAGAGGTGATCGATCTGGCGGAGACGCTGCCTTTTTTTGGTGATAGGCGCCTTATCGTGTTTGAGGATACCGGATTCTTTAAAAGCTCCGGGGCAGATCTTGCTGATTATATCAGTGACATGCCTGCGACCACATATTTTATTTTTATTGAGAATGAAGTGGATAAGCGCAGCAAGCTGTATAAGGCGGTGAAGTCGAAGGGGCATATCGTGGAGCTGGGTGCGCAGGATGAGAATACACTGCGGAAATGGGTTTTAGGCCTTGTCAAAAAGGAGGGCAGGCAGATGCAGCCTTCCGATGCCGCCTATTTCTTAAACAAGGTAGGCACGGATATGGAGAATATCACCAAAGAGCTAGAAAAGCTGGTCTGCTACTGTCTGGACAAGGAAGTGATCACAAGGGAGGATATCGACGCCATCTGCGTGACCCAGATCACCAGTCATATCTTTGAGATGGTGAATGCTGTGGCAAACAAAGACCAGAGAAAAGCGCTGGATCTGTACTATGAGCTGCTGGCGTTAAAAGAACCACCCATGCGTATCCTGTTCCTGCTGATCAGGGAGTATCGTATCTTGTTCCATGTAAAGGCTCTCTTAAAGCAGGGATACGGCAGACAGGACATCGCTTCTAAAGCTGGACTTCACCCGTTCGCGGCAGGACGGTATATGGATCAGGCAAAGCGTTTCCATCTGTGGGAGTTGCGCGCGGTCATGGAGGAAGGCGCGGATGTGGAGCAGAGAGTTAAGACCGGGCTGTTGACAGATCACCTAGCGGTGGAGCTTTTCCTTGTGAAACATTCCGCGGCGTAATAAGAACAGATATTGGAGGAATCAAATTGTCAGTTATAGATCAAAGTAAGATAAGAAATTTTTGTATCATTGCCCATATTGATCATGGAAAGTCCACACTGGCAGACCGTATCATTGAGATGACCGGACTTCTGACTAGCCGTGAGATGCAGTCTCAGGTGTTGGACAACATGGATCTGGAACGTGAAAGAGGAATCACCATCAAAGCGCAGGCGGTCCGCACAGTATACAAAGCGGATGACGGGGAGGAGTATATCTTTAATTTGATAGACACTCCGGGGCATGTGGATTTTAACTACGAGGTATCCAGAAGCCTTGCTGCGTGCGACGGCGCAATCCTTGTGGTGGATGCGGCGCAGGGCGTGGAGGCACAGACATTAGCGAACGTTTATCTAGCGCTGGATCATGATCTGGATGTGATGCCGGTCATCAATAAGATCGACCTGCCAAGTGCAGATCCAGACCGGGTGAAGGAGGAGATCGAGGACGTCATCGGGATTGAGGCGGACGATGCTCCGCTGATCTCGGCAAAGACAGGGCTGAATGTCCACGATGTGCTAGAGCAGATCGTGAAGAAGATCCCCGCGCCTAAGGGGGACGCAGACGCTCCTCTTCGGGCACTCATCTTTGATTCCAAATATGATTCATACAAGGGAGTAATTGTATTCTGCCGTATAAAAGAGGGAAGTGTGCGCAAAGGTACACCGATCCTTATGATGGCGACAGGAGCAAAGGCAGAAGTCGTGGAGGTCGGAACATTTGGTGCGGGACAGTTCATTCCCTGTGAGGAGCTAGAGGCCGGCATGGTAGGCTATATTACAGCGAGCCTGAAAAATGTCAAAGAGACCCGTGTGGGTGACACGATCACAGATGCTTCAAGACCATGCGAGAAGCCGCTGCCGGGTTATAAGAAGGTAAATCCCATGGTATACTGCGGGCTTTATCCCGCCGATGGAGCGAAGTACCCGGATCTTAGGGACGCTCTAGAGAAGCTGCAGCTTAATGACGCGGCGCTCCAGTTTGAGGCGGAGACATCTGTTGCCCTCGGGTTTGGATTCCGATGCGGTTTCTTAGGGCTTCTCCATCTGGAGATCATACAGGAACGTCTGGAGCGGGAGTATAATCTGGATCTTGTGACGACGGCGCCCAGCGTTATCTATAAAATACACAAGACAAACGGGGAAGCGGTTGATCTGACGAACCCGACCAACATGCCGGACCCGGCGGAGATCGATTATATGGAAGAGCCAATGGTAAAAGCGGAGATTATGGTGACCTCAGAGTATATCGGGGCGATCATGGATCTGTGTCAGGAGAGAAGGGGAATCTATCAGGGCATGGAGTATATCGAGGAAAAGCGTGCGGTGCTTAATTATCATCTGCCTCTTAACGAGATCATCTATGATTTCTTTGACGCGCTGAAATCCAGATCAAGGGGGTACGCATCCTTTGACTATGAGATGATGGGATATCAGAGGTCAGAACTTGTGAAGCTGGATATCCTTATCAACCGGGAAGAGGTGGACGCCTTATCCTTCATTGTATTTGCAGGAAGTGCATATGAGAGGGGAAGAAGGATGTGTGAGAAACTAAAGCAGGAGATCCCCAGACAGCTCTTTGAGATTCCGATTCAGGCGGCGATCGGCAGCAAGATCATCGCCCGTGAGACTGTGAAGGCGATGCGCAAGGATGTGTTGGCGAAATGCTACGGCGGTGATATCTCGCGTAAGAAGAAGCTTCTGGAGAAACAGAAGGAAGGCAAGAAGCGTATGCGTCAGGTGGGAAATGTGGAGATCCCGCAGAAAGCGTTCATGAGCGTATTGAAACTGGACGACGACTGATGGCGTACCGTTGCAGAATAGCGTATAGCGGTGTGTATATAAGAAAAAGAGATTTATATATGAATAAAAAAGAACTGGAACTATATGTGCATATTCCATTCTGTGTGAGGAAATGTGCCTACTGTGATTTCCTGTCGTTCCCCTCGGGGGAGCATGAGAGAGCGTCCTATGTGGATGCTCTCCTTGAGGAGATCAAAGAACAGAAAGACAATTTTAAAGATTATTTTGTGACAACAGTATTTTTAGGCGGCGGCACCCCCTCGTTATTGCGGGAGGATGACACCGCCCGTATTTTTGATGCTCTGTGGGAGAACTTTGATATTAGCAGAAGTGCAGAGATCACGCTGGAAGTGAATCCGGGAACCGTGACCGGGAAGAAAGCGGCTGTGTGGAAGGCATGCGGCATGAACCGCCTGAGCATAGGGCTTCAGTCCGTAAATGACGGGGAGCTTAAGATGCTGGGGCGCATCCATACTTTTAAGGAATTTCTAGATACATGGAGGATTGTAAGGGAGAAGGGGTTTGACAATATCAATATCGACTTGATCTCAGCCATTCCCGGCCAGACGGTGCAAAGCTGGGAGAAGACCCTGCGCACGATAGCTGAGCTGGGGGCGGAGCACATTTCGGCGTACAGTCTGATTATCGAGGAGGGAACGTCCTTTTACAGGCTGTATGGGGAAGTTCATAATTCGGATGGGGAAACCCCTGCTTCATGTGCGGAAAAGAACGGGGGAGCGTCAGGCATCCCGCCTCTTCCCGGGGAGGATGCCGAGCGAGAAATATACAAAAGTACCGGGCGCATCCTAAAGGAATACGGTTATCACAGGTACGAGATTTCCAACTATGCGAAAGAGGGATATGAGTGCCGTCATAATCTCGGCTACTGGGAGAGGAAGGAGTACCTCGGGCTTGGACTCGGGGCGTCGTCCCTGATCAGTGAACACCGCTTTCACAATACGGAGAACATGGAGCGGTATCTGCAAATATTCGGAAAACATTCCGTTCTGGCAGGAAGCGGCAGCAGGGCTACAAGCCCTCGTACATTTCCGGCGGGCGGGAATGGTACAAATCCGCAGATGCTCCCGACGGGGGCTGCCGCGGAAGATGTAGAAGCGCTTTCCGTGTCGGAACAGATGGAAGAATCCATTTTTCTCGGCCTGCGCAAGACGGAAGGTATCTCCTGCCGTGAGTTCAGGGAAAAGTTCGGACAGACTTTGGATGAAGTATACGGGGAACAGATTCGACGTTTTGAGAAGCTCGGGCTGATGGAGAGGGAAAAGGACCGGCTTAGACTAACAGAGCGCGGGATCGATGTGAGTAATTCTATATTTGTGGAATTTATGCTGTAAAATACGTCTTTAGAACATAGATAAGGTACGTTCCCGGAACTGTATCATATCGCAAAACCGTTCCGCTCTACTTCAAAGATTTGGGCGGATATAACAAGATAGGCTGATGTGCGACCAAAGGGTCTACATCAGCCTATCTTTAACATCCGGCTCAAATGCTTTTCAGAACGCTCTCACTTAAAGTTTTGCTTTATGACACAGCCTTGGGAACTTCTTTATCCATGCCGGGGAACAAGAATCAATTATTCCCGATAATCACTTCTGATAAATGGCTCGTCGATTTTCGATTCGGTCAAGAGTTTATATTTTTTAGGATGCCGGTAGGCATTGCCGAATGTTTCATGTTCACGATACTCACGCAGCTGGTCTAAATCAAGCTTGGCAATATAGATTCCTTCTTCTTCACCTGCCTGAAGAATACAGGTATCTCTTGAACCGCTTTCATCCGGCAAATAAGCAACGCCATCAAATACACTTGAGTTACCGTTGCAGTCCGGCACGGTTTCAGGGTAATTGCAGGTGGCGACAGCCAGCATATTTTCAAACGCTCTGGCGCGAAGCTGAGAAAGACGGTTTATTTCCATCGGGCAGGCATTTGGAACAAGAATAAGTTCCGCGCCTTTTAACATGAGGATTCTTGCGCTTTCGGGAAATTCTCTGTCATAACAGATCATTGCGCCTGTTTTTATTTTGCCGCAGGGTGTATCAAGTGTTGTAACATAAAAGTTTTCGCCCGGTGTCAGATTTCGTTCTACATCAAAATCACACGTATGTACTTTTGCATAAACAAATTTCAATTCTCCGTATCTGTCAAAAAGGGCAAGTGAATTACGGGGGGAATCTTCATATTTTTCAAGGAAGGTAATTCCGATAGCCATATCAAGCTGCTTTGCAAGTCTGCCAAAAGAACTGATAAAATCGCTGTCGATAGAAATAGCGTCTTTTTTCCATTCATCAACAGGTCTGTTATAAATGTTATATCCGTTGCTCCACATTTCAGGAAACAGTGCGATGTCGGCACCGTTTTCTTTTGCCTTTTTACAGTACATGATTCCTTTTTCAAGATTTTCTTTTAGATTTTTGTAAGGTGCAATTTGCAATAATGCAATGTTTAACACGCTCATTGTTTCAATTCCCCTTTCAGATTAGAAATCAAACGGTATCTTTTATATTTTTTCTGCATTTCCGGTACTGATACCCGAGAGAGCACAAAACTGTCGCATAGATAATGCACGCCACTGACAGTACAAATACAAATATTTCTGAATAAGGCGATGCGGAAAAGATATTGAACAGGAGGCTCGGGAGAAGTCCGGCTAAGAAGAGCAGGGTAAGGGGCAGTATCCGCCATCTGTATACCCGCTCGATCATATCAAGACGCGATTCGTCGTCACAGAAGATTTCTTCCTGACCATGCATCTTGGAAACCGGTTTGCGAAAATAGCTGTATCCCGCAAAATCCTGAAGGTATTCCCATCCGCAGTCGCGGAACATCTCAACATATTCGTCTTTGTGCGCCAGACCGTCAGGATTGTAATCAAGCTGGTAGATTACGTCTTCCGGCTCGCATTTTTTAAAATGGTATACACCGGCGGATGTGACCCCGGTAAATCTCCAGCCCGTCAGGTGCTGCATGCGCAGATATGCCTCCTCCTTTTTCCACGCCGCGATGCTGAAAAAGCGGAGTTCTTTTTTCTCTTCCTTCATCTTCATCTGACCTCCTTCATATTGCGGTAAAGACGTTCGATTCTCTTCATCTCGAGATCGAGGACCTGCCTGCCGAGTTCGGTGATGTGATAGATCTTCCGTTTTTCTTCCTCGCGGACAAAACGGATCAGACCGTCCTTTTCCATCTTGGAGAGACTGCCGTACATCGTACCCGGGCTTAACAGGATCTCGCCGTCCGTCAGTTCCTCCACCTTTCGGACGATGCCGTATCCGTGCGAGTCTTCCCGCAGGCAGAGCAGGATATAGAATCCCGTTTCCGTCATCGGGACATAGACCTTTTTAATATGAGCATCCATAAAACCACTCCTGTGTCAAATCGGTTTCTCGCATTTAGTGCGATGTATCGTACTGCGATACTGTGATTTTAATATAGCACTGCGATATATATGTGTCAACATTCGATTTCTAAAAAATGTAGAAACACTGTTGACAAATAGAAATCCGGGTGCTATCTTAATATACGAAAGGTGTTAGCACTCAAAACGAGGGAGTGCTAATAGCGAGAAAGGAGGCAGAACTGTGGCGGTCGATACATCGTTAAGCGAAAGAAAACTTATCATATTAAAAGCGATCATACAGAACTACCTTGAGACCGGGGAGCCGGTCGGCTCGCGGACGCTTTCAAAATATACGGAGCTGAACTTAAGCTCCGCGACGATCCGCAACGAGATGGCGGATCTGGAGGATCTCGGATATATTTTCCAGCCCCATACGTCAGCGGGCAGGATTCCTTCAGACAAAGGATACCGTCTCTATGTGGATATGCTGATGGAAGAGAAAGAGCAGGAGATCACACAGCGCGAGGATGCTATGCTGGAGAAGGCTGACAAAGTGGAAAAAGTTCTTCAGCAGGCGGCGAAGGTGCTCGCCTCTAACACGAATTACGCGACCATGGTCTCATCGCCGGTCAACAGCCGTAACACTCTGAAGTTCATCCAGCTTTCACAGGTGGATGCGGAGCAGATCGTGGCGGTGATCGTGCTTGGTGGAAACGTGATTAAGAATAAGATTATCGAGGTCGGTGAAACACTAAGCAATGAAAATCTCTTAAAGCTGAATATGTTGCTCAACACGACACTGAACGGGATGCCTATTGACCAAATCACACTGGGGCTCATCGCCAGGCTGAAAGAGCAGGCAGGTATTCACAGCGAGGTCGTCGGAAATGTACTGGACGCCGTGGCAGAGATTATTCATGTGGAAGATGATATGAAGATCTATACCAGTGGCACGACGAACATCTTCAAGTATCCGGAACTCAGCGACAAGCAGAGCGCGCAGGAAATTATCAGTGCGTTTGAAGAAAAGCAGCAGCTTGCCGATTTGGTGACAGAGACTCTGGCCAGCGAGAACAATCACGGGATTCAAGTGTACATCGGGGACGAGGCCCCGGTTAAGACGATGAAGGATTGCAGCGTGGTGACTGCGACTTATGAACTGGGCGCGGGTATGAAGGGAACCATCGGCATCATCGGTCCGAAACGGATGGATTATGAACATGTTATGAAGACGCTGAAGACTTTGCAAGGTGAGTTGGATGCGATATACAATAAAAACCCGAAAGAATAGGAAGGTGGAAAGCTGGTGAGTGAAAAGATGAGCAAGGAAGATATGGTGAAGGAAGCAGTTGAGGAAGCAAAGGCAAAGGCGGCCGAGGAGGCTGTGCAGTCCGAAGAATCCGCGGATGAGTCAGAAGCGGGTGCAGCTGCGCAAGACGCTCAGGAAAAGGAAAAAGATGCAGACGCGGCCGGAGATGATGTGGACGGCGGCGACAGCGCGGAAGAAGACAGTGATGACTCTGACGATATGACAGAAGGCTCTGGGGAAGAGGATGCTTCTAAGAATGAGAAAAGGAAACTCTTCGGCAAGAAGAACAAGAAAGATAAGAAAGACGAGAAGATTGAAGAACTGACAGACCGTCTGACCCGTCAGATGGCAGAGTTTGATAATTTCCGTAAACGTACGGAAAAGGAAAAATCCCAGATGTACGAGATTGGCGCGAAGGATATCATAGAGAAGATCCTTCCGATTGTAGATAATTTCGAGCGAGGGCTCGGATCCATGAATGAAGAAGAAAAAGCGACTCCTTTTGCGGAGGGGATGGAGAAGATCTACAAGCAGCTTATGACTACGCTGGAAAGCTTAGGAGTGAAGCCCATCGATGCGGTGGGTCAGGAGTTCAATCCAGACTTCCACAACGCGGTGATGCACGTGGAGGATGAGGAACTGGACGAGAATATTATCGCTGAGGAGTTCCAGAAAGGCTACATGTATCGTGACAGCGTCGTGAGACACAGCATGGTAAAAGTAGCAAATTAAGACGGTTTTAACAATATTTAGTATAAAACAAATAATTTTTTGTAAGGAGGAACTTTACTATGGGAAAAATAATCGGTATTGACCTTGGTACAACAAACAGCTGTGTAGCCGTTATGGAAGGCGGACAGCCGACAGTCATCGCGAACACAGAGGGAGCGAGAACAACACCATCTGTTGTGGCATTTACGAAGACAGGAGAGCGTCTTGTGGGGGAACCTGCAAAACGTCAGGCAGTTACAAATGCAGGAAGAACGATTTCTTCTATAAAAAGAGAGATGGGAACAGACTACAAAGTGGACATTGATGATAAGAAATATTCTCCCCAGGAGATTTCCGCAATGATCCTTCAGAAATTGAAAGCGGATGCGGAAGGATATCTTGGTGAAAAAGTGACGGAAGCAGTTATCACAGTTCCTGCTTACTTCAACGACGCACAGCGTCAGGCCACAAAGGATGCGGGTAAGATCGCGGGACTTGATGTAAAACGTATCATCAACGAGCCTACGGCGGCGGCCCTTGCATACGGGCTTGACAATGAGAAAGAGCAGAAGATCATGGTATACGATCTTGGCGGTGGTACATTTGACGTATCCATTATCGAGATCGGCGACGGAGTTATCGAGGTGCTTTCTACAGCAGGAAACAACCGTCTCGGCGGTGACGATTTTGACCAGAAAATTACAGACTACATGCTGGCTGATTTTAAAGCGAAAGAGGGCGTGGACCTGTCCACAGATAAGATGGCTCTCCAAAGACTGAGAGAGGCGGCAGAGAAGGCGAAGAAAGAGCTTTCAAGCGCGACGACAACGAATATCAACCTTCCGTTCATCACAGCGACAGCAGAAGGCCCGAAGCACTTTGACATGAACCTGACAAGAGCAAAATTCGATGAGCTTACAAGAGATCTTGTTGACAAAACTGCAGAGCCGGTAAGACGTGCGCTTTCCGACGCGGGGCTTACATCTGCGGATCTCGGGCAGGTACTTCTTGTAGGGGGATCTACTCGTATTCCGGCAGTACAAGAAGAGGTGAAGAGACTGACAGGAAAAGAGCCGAGCAAATCTTTGAACCCGGATGAGTGTGTTGCACTGGGCGCTTCTGTACAGGGCGGTAAGCTCGCAGGCGACGCAGGCGCAGGCGACATCCTTCTTCTGGACGTCACTCCGCTTTCCCTGTCCATTGAGACAATGGGCGGCGTGGCTACAAGGCTGATCGAGAGAAACACAACAATCCCGACGAAGAAGAGCCAGATCTTTTCTACGGCTGCTGATAACCAGACAGCGGTAGATATCAACGTTGTACAGGGTGAGAGACAGTTTGCGAAAGATAACAAGTCCTTAGGCCAGTTCAGACTGGACGGAATCCCGCCGGCTCCACGCGGAATCCCGCAGATTGAGGTTACGTTTGACATTGATGCGAACGGTATCGTAAATGTGTCCGCAAAGGATCTTGGAACAGGAAAAGAGCAGCATATTACTATTACGGCAGGCTCCAACATGTCTGATGCGGATATCGATAAGGCAGTGAAAGAAGCTGCTGAATTCGAGGCACAGGACAAGAAGCGCAAAGAGGCGGTTGATACAAGGAACGAAGCTGATGCAATGGTATTCCAGACAGAGAAGGCGATCAAAGAGGTTGGCGACAAGCTGGACGCAAATGACAAAGCGGCAGTTGAGGCAGATATGCAGGCGCTTAAGGATGTGCTCGCAAAATCCACGCCGGAGAACACAAGCGAGGCTGATGTAGCTGAGATCAAAGCTGCAAAGGAGAAACTTATGGAGAGCGCTCAGAAGCTGTTTACAAAAATGTATGAGCAGGCAGGCGCAGCAGGCGGCCCGAATCCGGGTGCAGGCCCTGACATGGGCGCAGGTCCGGCGCCGGAAGGCTTCAATGGCGACGACGTGGTGGACGGGGACTACAAAGAAGTCTAAGTATCGTTTAAGTGATGTGAAACTTTCGGAGAAACGGGGATACCCCGGAACTATTTCTCCAGATAAAAAAGAGGATTCTACGGGGTTGCAAAACAGCTTCGTAGAATTTTCTTGAGATTATATAAAAAGCGTATGTACGCAGTAGGAGACACTTTATGGCAGAGGTAAAGAGAGATTATTACGAAGTGCTCGGCGTAGGCAAGGATGCCGACGACGCAGCGATCAAAAAAGCATACCGTGTGCTCGCGAAGAGGTATCATCCGGATATGAATCCGGGGGATCAGGAGGCGGAGAAAAAATTCAAGGAAGCTTCCGAAGCGTATGCCGTTTTGAGCGATCCTGAAAAACGCCGACAGTACGACCAGTTCGGCCATGCGGCGTTTGAGGGCGGAGCAGGCGGTGCAGGCGGCTTCGGTGGATTCGACTTCAGCGGCGCGGATTTCAGCGATATTTTCGGAGATATCTTTGGAGATTTGTTTGGAAGCTCGCGCAGAGGCGCTCGCGGCGGCAACGGGCCAATGAAAGGTCCGAATATCAGGAAGAGCATCCGTATAACATTTGAGGAGGCTGTTTTCGGCTGTGAGAAGGAACTGGATCTGGTCTTAAAAGACCCCTGCGAAGATTGTCACGGAACAGGTGCGAAACCGGGTACTTCCCCGGAGACATGTCCGAAATGCGGCGGAAGAGGTCAGGTTGTCTATACTTCCCAATCCTTCTTCGGTACGGTTCAGAATGTGCAGACATGTCCAAATTGCGGCGGATCGGGGAAGGTCATTAAGGAGAAGTGCCCGAAATGTTCTGGAAGCGGCTATACGGCAAGCAGAAAGAAGATACAGGTGACGATTCCTGCGGGAATCGACAATGGGCAGAGTGTCCGCATCCGTGACAAAGGAGAGCCGGGCGTAAATGGCGGGCCTAGAGGCGATCTGCTCGTGGAAGTAAATGTTTCCAGACATCCGATATTCCAGAGGCAGGATGTGCACATTTTCTCCACAGTGCTGATCTCATTCGCGGTGGCCGCGCTTGGCGGCGATGTACGGATTCCGACGGTGGACGGAGATGTGATATACACCGTGAAGCCGGGAACAAAAACGGATACAAAAGTGCGTCTGAAAGGAAAGGGCGTTCCATCGCTTCGCAATTCGCAGGTCAGAGGTGACCATTATGTGACGCTTGTCATCCAGACGCCGGAAAGATTGAGCGCGGAAGCGAAGGAAGCGCTACGCAAGTTCGACGAGTTGACAGGAAATACCCTCCGGCAGACTGCAGGGGCAGAGAAACCGGAAAAGAAGAAAAAGAAAGGCTTCATGGATAAAGTAAAAGAGGCCTTTGAGGAATAAGAAAGAAATTTACATCAAAAGATCTCTGAAGAAATGGAGGCATATTTTGCCACGGTTTCTCCGGGGATCTTTTGTACAATTATAAATGATTTTTGTCTATTCTGTCGGATTGTTTTTCCTTTTTCTGTATGTTATTCTCTGTTTACGGATACGGACGGAGTTCTTGTCGTCCGGCCATTCATGTCGTGATGTCTTCTCATTTTCGGAAGTTCCTTTCGGAACAGTTACCCGGTAATGAACAAAACCCTGCAGTTTTGAATTCATCAGCACCCTGATGCTTTATCTGCCGGTTGGAGTACAAAGGAGGGAAATATATGAAAATATTCTGAAAAAAATACGGTAGAATATGGTGTCCGTTTTATTGGACATGTGGAAATGTATAATAAAAAAAGTAAGATTGTTGTTGACATTTGATAAGTGGTATAATACTATAATACCAGATGCGAACAATTGTTCGATACAAGAAAAGGAGAATTGGATAATGGCAGGAAATGATGAGAAGAAGAAAGCATTAGACGCGGCGATCGCGAAGCTTGAGAAAGATTTTGGAAAAGGTACGGTTATGAAGCTGGGAGAATCTGGTGCTCACGTAGCTGTTGAGACTGTACCTACGGGCTGTCTAAGCCTTGACCTTGCTCTCGGGCTGGGGGGAGTGCCGAAAGGGCGTGTTATTGAAATATATGGGCCGGAATCAAGCGGTAAGACGACAGTGGCTCTGCACATGATAGCAGAGGTGCAGAAGAGAGGCGGTATCGCGGGCTTTATTGACGCAGAGCATGCGATGGACCCGGTATATGCGAAGAACATCGGCGTGGATATTGACGAGCTTTACATATCACAGCCGGACAGTGGAGATCAGGCTCTGGAGATCGCAGAGACTATGGTTCGCTCCGGCGCCATTGATATCATCGTTATCGACTCTGTGGCAGCTCTTGTTCCCAAGCAAGAGATCGAAGGGGATATGGGAGACAGCCATGTGGGACTTCAGGCGAGACTGATGTCACAGGCGCTGCGTAAGCTCACCCCGGTGATTAGCAAGTCGAATTGTGTCGTTATCTTTATCAACCAGCTCCGTGAGAAAGTGGGCGTAATGTTCGGGAACCCGGAGACGACGACGGGCGGGCGCGCGCTTAAGTTCTATGCGTCAGTCCGCATGGATGTGAGAAGGATTGAGACATTGAAGCAGAGCGGCGAAATGGTTGGAAACCGCACGCGTATTAAGATTGTAAAGAATAAAATTGCGCCTCCGTTTAAAGAGGCGGAGTTCGATATTATGTTTGGGAAAGGAATTTCCAGAGAAGGGGATATTCTTGATCTTGCGTCGGGCATTGATCTGGTGAAGAAGAGCGGGGCATGGTATGCGTACGAAGGTGAGAAGATCGGGCAGGGAAGGGAGAATGCGAAAGCATATCTTGAGAGCCACCCAGAAGTGATGGAAGAGCTGGATCGGAAAGTGCGCGCCCACTATCATCTGCTGGGCGTTGAGGCAGGTGATGAGGAGAAAGCGGCGATTCAGGAGCCGGTGGGGTCAAAGAGCAGTCAGGGCAGTGATCTTTCACTTAAAGGCGGGAAACAGTAATGACCGTCACGAAAGTGGAACCACTGACAAAGATGAAATTTAAAGTGTATCTTGACGGACAGTTTGCCTTTGTACTCTACAAGGGCGAACTGTCCCGTTTTGGCATTAAAGAAGGCGTAAATCTCTCGGAAGAGATGGAAGAGAAGATTCGCATGGAAGTGATCTTAAAGCGGGCAAAGCTGCGGGCGCTGCATCTTCTTGAGGATATGGACCGTACAGAGGCCGCGCTCAGGGAAAAACTTAGGCAGGGGATGTATTCTGCGGACGCCGTGGACAAGGCGGTTGAGTATGTGAAGTCTTTCGGTTATCTGAATGATGCCCGGTATGCGGAGAATTTCGTCCGAAGCAGAAAAGGCGGTAAAAGCCGCAAAGAGATCCGCGCTCTGCTTATGGGTAAGGGGGTGGCGCCAGAACTGGCGGACGCTGCTTTTGAGATATGTTATGACAGGGGTGAGGATGACGGGGAAGAAGAGGCGGTCCGCAAGATTTTAAGGAAGAAACGTTTTAATCCAGAGGATGCCGACGAGGTACAGACGCAGAAAATATACGGTTATCTTGCAAGGAAAGGTTTCCGCTACGACACTGTCCGTCAAGTGATACAAAATTATAATGAGGATGCTTGACATTGTTGTGAAAACAGTATAAAATTTAACTGTTGTATTTAAGTATTATGTACAATGAAAATTAAATAAGGAGGTGCTCCTGTGCAATTAAGTTTAGGCTTATGTATAGTAATTGCCGTGGCCCTCGCGTTGATAGTTGGGATCATATCTCATTTTGTGACGGTTTCTAATCTGAAGAAGAATGCTGAGAGTAAGATTGGGAATGCGGAAGCGAAGGCAAGGGAGATCATCGACGATGCTGTGAAAACTGCTGAGACAACGAAAAAGGAAGCTCTTTTGGAAGTGAAAGAAGAGTCGATCAAGACGAAAAATGATCTTGAGAAAGAGACTAAGGAAAGAAGAGCAGAACTGCAGCGCTATGAAAAGAGAGTGCTTGCAAAGGAAGAAGCGGTTGACAAACGCTCAGACGCTCTGGAACATCGGGAGTCAAAGCTCACAGCAAAGGAAGAACAGCTACGCCAGCGTGAAGCCAAGGCAGAAGAACTGAGTCAGAAACGGGTGCAGGAACTGGAACGAATCTCAGGACTTACCTCCGAACAGGCAAAAGAATATCTGTTGAAAACTGTTGAAGAAGATGTTAAACATGACACCGCGAAGATGGTCAGAGAGTTGGAAGCTCAGGCAAAGGAGGAGGCTGACAAGAAGGCGAAAGAGTATGTTGTCAATGCCATCCAAAGATGTGCCGCAGACCATGTAGCAGAGACGACGATTTCTGTTGTGCAGCTTCCGAGCGATGAGATGAAGGGACGTATTATCGGCCGCGAGGGAAGGAATATCCGGACGCTGGAGACCCTTACAGGTGTGGAACTGATTATTGACGACACACCGGAGGCGGTGGTTCTCTCCGGATTTGACCCAATCCGTCGTGAGGTCGCAAGGATTGCTCTCGAGAGGCTGATTGTGGACGGACGTATTCATCCGGCTAGGATTGAAGAAATGGTAGAAAAGGCGCAGAAGGAAGTCGATACGATGATTAGGGAAGAGGGGGAAGCTGCGGCGCTCGAAGTTGGAGTGCCGGGCATTCATCCCGAGCTGATCCGCCTCCTTGGACGCATGAAGTTCAGAACAAGTTATGGGCAGAATGCCCTGAAGCACTCCATCGAGGTGGCTCAGCTTGCAGGGCTTCTTGCAGGTGAGATCGGCATTGACGTGAGAGTGGCGAAGCGTGCTGGACTTTTGCACGATATAGGCAAATCTATCGACCATGATGTAGAAGGGTCACATATCCAGATAGGTGTGGATCTGTGTAGAAAATACAAGGAGTCCGCAACTGTCATAAATGCTGTGGAAGCACATCACGGCGATGTGGAGCCACAGACACTGGTCGCCTGTGTAGTACAGGCTGCTGACACGATTTCAGCGGCAAGACCGGGCGCAAGGCGTGAGACCATTGAAACATATACAAACAGATTGAAACAGTTAGAAGAGATTACCAACCAGTTTAAAGGTGTGGATAAATCTTTTGCCATTCAGGCAGGTAGAGAGATTCGTGTTATGGTAGTTCCGGAGCAGGTATCTGATGATGATATGGTGCTTATGGCAAGGGATATTGCAAAACAGATCGAGTTTGAGCTGGAATATCCCGGACAGATCAAGGTAAATGTCATCCGTGAATCGCGGGCGACAGATTACGCGAAATAGCAATAAATCATAACAACAGATGAAAAACCGGCCCCTGTCGTAAGACAGGGGCTTTTTAGTTATATGGGAAAACCCAGAGGCAGAAATTTTAACAGGAATAACAAATCCGGAAAATAAAGGAGATTAAGTATGAGTGAGCATATCAAACGGTTGAAAAGAGAGTTAAAATTCAGAGGAACGATCATTGATTTTTATCAGGATACTATGGAGATCAACGGGGATCACACAGCGGTCTGGGATTTTATTAAGCACAAAGGAGCGGCGGCCGTGGTACCAGTGACAGAGGATGGGAAGATTCTCATGGTGCGCCAGTACAGAAACGCCCTTGACCGGTATACACTTGAGATTCCGGCAGGCGCTCTGGATAAGGAGGATGAGCCGGGAAGAGAGTGCGCGTCCCGGGAACTGGAGGAGGAGACGGGTTTTTGCAGTGAAAATCTGGAGTGGCTCATCACTCTTCGCACGACAGTCGCCTTCTGTAACGAGCGGATCGAGGTTTATGTGGCGAAGAATCTGATGCCGTCAAAACAACATCTTGACGAGGATGAATTTATTGATGTTCAGCCATATACGCTGGATGAGCTCAAGGAGAAGATTTTTTTAGGAGAGATCGAGGATGGGAAAACTGTGGCGTCATTGATGGCATACGCTGTGAAATATAAAGAATAAAAGAACAACCCCGGCATATAATGAAATATCCCGCTACATCCGGACTGATAGGAGGAGGCAGCATGAGAATATTTCATACGAGAAAGCAGCTTCTTGTTTTCTTTATGCCGGGGTTTTTACTCGGCATTATTTATGTCAATTTTATCGCAAAAAAATACATGGCTGAACCGGGAATTTTTAGCGATTATTTTCTGGAGCAGTTCCGGTCAGCCTCCGTGGAGGCAAGAGAGTACATTTGGTACTTGCTGAAGATCCGGGCTGTGCCCTTTCTCACATTGATTGGCTTGTCTTTTACAAAGGCGAGGAAGGTATCATCCGTCCTGTTTCTCCTGTGGACGGGCATAGCCTTTGGCATTCTGATATCTGCTGCTGTGCTGAATATGGGGATCAAGGGAAGCCTTCTGTGTGTGGCTGGCCTGTTCCCGCAGTTTCTATTCTATATCCCGGCGTACCTTGTGCTTTTATGGCACTGTTACATGGTTCCTCAGAATAGCTGGAACCGTCAGAAAACTATATTTACCTCCTTGATGATGACAGTCGGCATCATGATGGAATTGTATGTCAATCCCATTCTTGTCAAAGCATTTCTTTCGGTGATGTAATTTTTTTTATCTGCACCCAAAGTACGAGAAATGCCAACGCAGAGACGATGAGTTGACTGACTAGCAATCCCCACAGATACCCTTGTATCCCAAATCCGGGGATGATGAGGAATACACCGGCGATACGGACGAGCAGCCCGGTGGCATTGATGAGAAAAGTAAGGGCTGTCTTTCCCAGACCATTGATAGCGCTCACCAGGGCGGTGTTCGTATAGAGAAAGGGGCAGATCCATGCAAGAGTGAGGATGAATCGTCCCGCGGAATTGCTATGGAAGAGGAGGCTCCCGATGAGATTGCCGAACAGAAGAAAGAACAGGCAGCTCGATAATCCAAGGATCAGGCAGCTTCCTACAGCCTTTTTCAGAAGCCGCGCCATGCCTGTGCGGTTCCCGGAAACCTGAGCCGCGCTTACCGCCGGCATAAGAACGGTTCCAACGGAGTTGGTGATGGCGGATGGAAATAGGATGCAGGGCAGTGCCATTCCTGTCAGCACCCCATACATACTGAGTGCTTCGCTTGTGCTCATCCCGTAAAGTTTAAGACAGGAGGGGATGGAGGCGGCTTCCACGCTTTGGAGCAGGGTGACTGCCGCTCGGTTAGCGGTCAGAGGTATGGAGAGGGAGAGTAGTTCCCGCAGATTACCCGTGAGAGTGGAAAAGGCGGGACACGGCATGGGCGCCTCCTGTCTGGAAAGAAAACGGGATGAGAACAGGGCGGAGGCAAATTCTCCCGCCACGATTCCTACCGTAGCAATCTGGATGGATGGAATGCGCCCATTTTGTTTCATGAATACGAAAAGAAGGAACACAGACAGGATACGCAGTATCTGTTCTATGAGTTGACTTAGCGCGGGGAGGGCTGTTCTTTGAAGCCCGAGGCTATATCCGCAGATACAGCTATGTACGGCAGCGCAAGGAAGGGCATAGGAAATGATAATCAGCAGTTCTTCACACCGAGAATCTCCGAGGAAGGTCTGTGCAATAAATGCCGCATTCTGCTGGACAAAAATTACCTCTGTGAATGAGAGGAGAAGAGTGAGGCTAAGAGCAGTGTATAGAATGCTCTTAGCCTCTTTTTGTCTTCCAAGTGAGACTTTTCCTGCTACCATGCGGGAGACGGCCGTCTGGATACCTGAAGTACTAAGGGAAAGACAGAGTGCATATACGGGAAATGTAAGCTGATATAGTCCTACATTTTCCTCGCCAAAGGCGTGGCTTAAAAAGATGCGGAAGAAAAATCCCATAAAGCGGGTGATGAAACCGGCGGCAGTCAGTATGATGGCTCCCTGAAATAATTTGTGTTTTGAAGGCATATGCTATCACTCCGATATTCGTCCGCCGGATGTCGACCGCGGACAGAAGCAGACTTTTTACAGCATATGTTAATTCATGACTTGACAGAACAAAGCTCGGGTGATATTCTACAAAAGTAAATCCCAGTAAAATACTAGGAAATAGAGAAGGGTTTCGCGATACAGCGAGAAAGCTTGACAAAGAAGGTGAGAAGGTGAAGCTGTCTACAAAAGGAAGATACGGGCTACGCGCACTGATTGATCTCGCCCAGAACAGCAAAGAGACGCCAGTGTCCATTACCAGCATATCGGCTCGTCAGGATCTGTCGGAGCGGTATCTGGAGCAATTGATGTCCATGCTGAAGAAGGCGGGGCTGGTAGAGAGTATCCGAGGTGCCGGAGGCGGATATATTCTGGCGAAGGATATGAAAGAGATCTCTGTCGGCGATGTGCTAAGAGCACTGGAAGGCTCGTTAGAGCCTGTGGAGTGCGCGGGACTTGAGCCAGACGGAGGATGCAGAGCTTCAGATAGCTGTGTGACTAAATATGTCTGGCAGAGGATCAATGAGAGTATCAACCGCACAGTGGATGAGATCATGCTGGACCAGCTTGTGCGGGAGAGTTTGAAGAAGGAAGGTACGGGCGCGGACCGTGCTGGATGCAAAAATTAGAATATACGGAGGCAGATATGAACAAACTAATCTATCTTGACAACGCGGCAACAACGAAGACATCTCCCGAGGTGGTGGAGGCAATGCTGCCGTATTTTACAGAGCATTATGGGAATCCGTCCAGTGTGTACGGATTCGCTTCGGAGAATAAAGAAGTCATCACGAAACAGAGAGAAATTATCGCAAAGGTTCTTGGTGCAAAAGACAATGAGATCTATTTTACGGCGGGCGGGACAGAGTCCGATAACTGGGCGCTCATAGCTACCGCTGAAGCTTATGCGCCAAAGGGGAAACACATTATTACAAGTAAGATAGAGCATCATGCAGTCCTGCACACGTGTGAGTATCTGGAAAAGCAGGGGTACGAAGTGACTTATTTGGATGTGGATGAGAACGGGCTTGTAAATCCAGAAGATGTGGAAAAGGCGATCCGCCCAGACACGATTCTTGTTTCCATTATGTTTGCTAACAATGAGGTCGGCTCCATTCAGCCAGTTGCTGAGATTGGAAGGATTGCTCATGAGCATGGCGTCCTTTTCCATACGGATGCGGTGCAGGCGTTTGCCCAAGTGCCGATCAATGTAGATGAATGTAATATTGATATGTTAAGCGCCAGCGGTCACAAACTGAACGGTCCGAAAGGAATTGGATTCCTCTATATTAGGAAAGGTGTGAAGATTCGTTCCTTCATTCACGGCGGCGCTCAAGAGAGAAGGCGCCGTGCGGGAACGGAGAATGTGCCGGGAATCGTAGGGCTTGGGAAAGCAGTGGAACTTGCCGCGGCGTCCATGAAAGAGAGAGCAGAAAAAGAATCTGAACTCAGGGATTATCTGATCGGCAGGCTTGAGAAGGAGATTCCGCACTGTAGACTGAACGGGGATCGGGTAAAACGTCTTCCTAACAATGTGAATTTCAGTTTCCGTTTTGTAGAAGGTGAATCATTGCTTATCATGCTGGACATGAAAGGGATCTGTGCTTCCAGTGGTTCCGCCTGTACGTCCGGGTCTCTGGATCCGTCTCATGTGCTCCTTGCCATCGGACTGCCCCATGAGATCGCACACGGATCTCTTCGCATGACTCTGGGGGCGGACACGACGAAGGGAGACGTGGATTATGTGGTGGATTGCTTAAAAGAGATTGTCGCACAGCTTCGGAGCATGTCGCCGCTATATGAAGATTTTACACGTAAGCAGGCAAAACCCGCAGACTGATCTGGTCTGCATGCAGAATGTATTTGTAATATAACAGGATATTAGCTAAGAGTTAGCAGATAAAAGAAAATACACAGATTAGGAGGAAAGAATAGATGTATACAGAGAAAGTAATGGATCATTTTCAGCATCCGAGAAATGTAGGAGAGATTGAGAACGCCAGCGGCGTTGGGACAGTTGGAAACGCAAAATGCGGGGATATCATGAGGATCTATCTGGATATCGATGAGAATCAGATTATCCGTGATGTAAAGTTTAAGACATTTGGCTGCGGCGCGGCTGTGGCGACAAGCAGCATGGCAACAGAGCTTGTAAAAGGAAAAAGTGTTCAGGAAGCCATGGAAGTGACGAATAAAGCGGTCATGGAGGCTCTGGACGGACTTCCGCCGGTCAAGATACACTGTTCCCTTCTGGCAGAGGAGGCGATTCACGCAGCTCTATGGGACTACGCGGAGAAGAACGGGATCAAGATCGAGGGCTTGGAAAAACCGAAGTCTGACATTCATGAGGATGAGGAAGAAGAGGAATATTAATGAGCAAGGTTGTCGTTGGAATGTCTGGAGGAGTGGACTCTTCTGTAGCGGCATATCTGCTGAAAGAACAAGGATATGATGTGATTGGTGTGACCATGCAGATCTGGCAGAAGGAGGATACTTGCTCTGTCGAGGAAAATGGCGGGTGCTGCGGTTTGAGCGCTGTGGAGGATGCCAGACGGGTAGCGGCAGCTCTTGACATCCCTTACTATGTGATGAACTTCAGGAGGGAGTTTCAAACGAGTGTGATTGACTATTTCACGGACGAGTATCTGAATGGGCGAACACCAAACCCGTGTATCGCCTGCAACCGGTATGTGAAATGGGAGGCACTCTTAAACCGTAGTCTGTCCATCGGGGCGGAATATATCGCAACGGGACATTATGCCCGTGTAGAACAGCTTCCGAATGGAAGGTATACGCTGAAGCACTCAAAAACCCTGACAAAGGATCAGACTTATGCCCTTTACAATTTGACACAGGAACAGCTTAGGCGGACGCTGATGCCGGTGGGGGCATATTCAAAGGACGAGATCCGAGCCATAGCGGAGAGAATCGGGCTGCTTGTTGCAGACAAGCCGGACAGTCAGGATATCTGTTTTGTGCCGGACGGGGATTATGCCTCGTTTATTGAGGAGACAGTCAAAAAACAGACAGGACAGGAACTTCCGGCGGGGAATTTTGTAAGCCCGGGCGGGCATGTTCTCGGAAAGCATAAAGGGATCATCCACTATACGGTAGGACAACGGAAAGGGCTGGGGCTGTCGCTGGGGCATCCGGCTTTCGTCCTTGAGATCCGTCCGGAAACCAATGAGGTGGTCATCGGAACTTATGAGGAATCGCTGACCCGCACGGTGAGGGCAGACGGGCTGAATTTTATGAGTGTGGAAGACTTAACGGAGCCGAAACGGGTCTTTGCTAAGATCCGTTATAACCATAAAGGCGCATGGTGTACGGTGGAAAAGAGCGGAGATGATGAAGTGACTTGTCATTTTGAAGAGCCCCAAAGGGCGGTGACCCCGGGTCAGGCGCTTGTACTTTATGACGGAGAATATGTTCTGGGAGGAGGAACTATCCTGTGAACGGAGAGAAATATGAAAGTGCGTTTGGAATGTCTGCTCAGAAGGGGATTCTCTGTGATGCCCATATGCACACGTCTTTTTCCACAGACTCTTCTGCGCCGGTGAGTAGTATGCTGGACTGCGCGGTTGCAAGAGGATTGAAAGCGGTTTGTATCACGGATCATATGGATTTGGATTTCCCGCCTCAGGAGGGGGAGGATGTCTCCGCAGATCCGCAGCTCTTTCAGTTTGATATTGAGGAATATTTTCGTGTCCTGCTTCGCCTGAAAGAAGAGTATAAGGACAGGCTGGAGGTGCGGATCGGTATTGAGCTGGGGCTTCAGTCTCACCTTGGAGATCGGTACAAAGAACTGCTGGCACGATATCCTTTTGATTTTGTCATCGGTTCCATCCATCTGGTGAGAGGTATGGATCCATATTACGGGAAATTGTTCGAGGGCAGGCCGGATGCAAAAGCATACGAGGAGGCTTTTGAAGAAACATTACTCTGCATAAGGCACAATGAAGGTTTTGATGCGCTGGGGCATCTGGACTACGTGGTGCGTTACGGCAAACATCAGGCACGGGAGTATTCTTACTGTGCGTTTGCAGATCAGATTGATGAAGTGTTAAAAGAGTTAATCTCCATGGGGAAAGGCTTAGAACTCAATACAGGAGGGCTAAAATACGGGCTTGGATTTACAAATCCTCATCCGGATGTGCTAAAGCGTTACCGGGAGCTGGGCGGTGAGATTGTTACCGTGGGGGCGGATGCCCATAAACCGAAACATGTGGGATACGAGTTCAAAAAAGCGGCCAGTATACTGGAGGCGTGCGGATTCCGTTATTATGTGGAGTTCAAAGAGCGCAAGCCCGTTTTTAAGAGATTTTGATATTTGTACTTGAATTTTTGTTTCCATTTTAGTACAATTATTCTAGTTGATGAATCCTTAACAATTTCTGTTTTTAGGGATTCATTGTTATGGCTGTAACACAGTCAAATATTTTTTAAATTCTTAGGAGGAATTAATCATGGCAGTAAAAGTAGCGATCAATGGATTTGGACGTATCGGACGTCTTGCTTTCAGACAGATGTTTGGGGCAGAGGGATTTGAGATCGTGGCAATTAACGACCTTACATCTCCGAAAATGCTGGCTCACTTACTGAAATATGACTCAACACAGGGCAAGTATGCACTGGCTGACAAGGTTGAGGCAGGAGAGGATTCCATCATTGTTGACGGAAAAGAGATCAAGATTTACGCGAAGGCTGATGCTAAAGAGCTTCCGTGGGGCGAGATTGGCGTTGACGTTGTTCTGGAGTGTACAGGATTCTACACATCCAAGGCAAAAGCTCAGGCTCATATCGATGCAGGCGCTAAGAAAGTTATCATCTCTGCTCCGGCAGGCAACGACCTTCCGACTATCGTTTACAATGTAAACCACGAGACACTTACAAAGGATGATGATATCATTTCCGCAGCTTCTTGTACAACAAACTGCCTTGCTCCGATGGCTAAGGCTCTCAATGATCTTGCACCGGTTAAGTCTGGTATTATGTGCACGATCCACGCTTACACAGGCGATCAGATGACACTTGACGGACCGCAGAGAAAGGGCGACTTAAGAAGATCCCGCGCAGCAGCCGTGAATATCGTTCCGAACAGCACAGGCGCAGCGAAAGCAATCGGTCTTGTTATTCCGGAGCTCAATGGCAAACTGATCGGTTCTGCACAGCGTGTTCCGACTCCGACAGGTTCTACAACAATCCTTACAGCAGTTGTAGAGGGAGAGGTTACAGTTGATCAGATCAATGCAGCTATGAAGGCAGCGGCTAACGAGTCTTATGGCTACAACACAGATGAGATCGTATCTAGCGATATCGTTGGTATGACATATGGATCTCTGTTTGACGCTACACAGACAATGGCTCTTCCGGTTGGCGATGGCACAACGGAGGTTCAGGTTGTTTCATGGTATGACAACGAGAACTCTTACACAAGCCAGATGGTAAGAACAATCAAATACTTCGGAAAACTTCTTGAAGCTTAATCCTTATTGAGAGGACAGGCAGTCATAAGTTGATCCGTAATAATTGACTCACAATGGGGTCCGGTCTTATTGTTGGACCGGACCCTGTTTTGCGTGATGGAACAAGCCAGACAAAGATCTGTGCCGCTTCCACCACGTTGTTATTCTAAAAGATCAGGAGGCAGTAAAAATGGCAGCACTCAATAAAAAATCAGTAGATGATATCAATGTAAGAGGAAAAAGAGTCCTTGTTAGATGTGACTTTAATGTTCCGCTTATCGACGGAAAGATCACGGACGAGAACCGTATTGTAGCGGCGCTTCCGACTATCAAGAAGCTGATCGCGGATGGAGGAAAGGTAATCCTTTGCTCACATCTCGGTAAGCCGAAAGGAGAGCCGAAGCCGGAGATGTCCCTTGCGCCGGTTGCAGTAAGACTTTCCGAGCTTCTCGGACAGGAAGTGAAATTCGCAGCTGACCCGGAGGTCGTAGGACCGAACGCTAAGGCAGCAGTAGAAGCGATGAAGGACGGAGATGTGGTTCTTCTTGAGAATACTCGTTACAGAGCAGAAGAGACAAAGAACGGCGAGGCATTTAGCAAAGAGCTTGCCTCTCTGTGTGATGTGTTTGTGAACGACGCATTTGGCACCGCTCACAGAGCTCACTGCTCAAATGTAGGCGTTACACAGTATGTTGACACGGCAGTAGTCGGATACCTGATGCAAAAAGAGATCGATTTCCTTGGAAACGCAGTAGAGAATCCGGAGAGACCGTTCGTAGCGATCCTCGGCGGTTCTAAAGTATCCAGCAAGATTTCTGTCATCAACAATCTGCTTGAGAAAGTAGATACTCTTATCATCGGCGGCGGAATGTGCTACACATTTACAAAGGCACAGGGCGGTAAAGTGGGAACCTCTCTTCTTGAGGAGGATTATCTCCAGTATGCGCTGGATATGATCGAGAAAGCAAAGGAGAAGGGTGTGAAGCTTCTTCTTCCCGTTGACTCAGTGATTGCGGATGCATTCTCCAACGATGCAAATACAAAGGTTGTCGCTCAAAGCGACATCCCGGACGGATGGATGGGTCTGGATATTGGACCGGAGACAGCGAAAATTTATGCGGATGCTGTGAAATCTGCTAAGACTGTTGTGTGGAACGGACCGATGGGATGCTTTGAGATGCCGAAGTTTGCCGACGGAACAAAGACAGTAGCAGAGGCGCTTGCAAATACAGACGCCGTAACGATTATTGGCGGTGGAGATTCTGCGGCGGCCGTCAACCAGCTCGGCTACGGCGATAAGATGACCCATATTTCAACAGGCGGCGGAGCTTCCCTTGAGTTCCTCGAGGGTAAGGAACTGCCGGGCGTAGCAGCAGCAAACGACCGCTAAGTGGAGTATATGCCCCGATTGCGGCGTCAGATGCGTCGAGGAGATCGATAAGAAATATCAAGGAGAAATAATAAGATGGCAAGAAAGAAAATTATCGCAGGCAACTGGAAGATGAACAAGACTCCCAGCGAGGCAGTTGCTCTTGTAGAAGAATTAAAACCATTAGTAGCAAACGAGGAAGTGGATGTAGTATTCTGTGTTCCAGCGATTGACATCGTTCCGGTTGTTGAGGCTGTAAAGGGAACAAATATTCAGGTGGGCGCTGAGAACATGTATTTTGAGGAGAGCGGGGCTTATACAGGCGAGATCGCTCCGAACATGCTTGTAGATGCGGGCGTGAAATATGTTGTTCTCGGACACTCTGAGAGAAGAGATTACTTCGGAGAGACAAACGAGGATGTAAACAAGAAAGTCCTTAAAGCGCTTGAGCATGGCATCACACCGATCATGTGCTGCGGCGAGACGCTGGAGCAGAGAGAGCAGGGCGTGACAATGGACTTTATCCGCCAGCAGGTGAAGGTAGGTCTTCAGAATGTAACAGCAGATCAGGCGAAGACAATGGTAATTGCTTACGAGCCGATCTGGGCGATCGGAACAGGAAAGACTGCTACAACAGAGCAGGCTGAAGAAGTGTGCAAGGGTATCCGTGAGTGCATCGCTGAGGTTTATGACGAGGCGACTGCAGAAGCGATCCGTATCCAGTACGGCGGTTCCGTAAACGCAGGAAACGCAGCAGAGCTCTTCGCTCAGGCTGATATTGACGGTGGTCTGGTAGGTGGAGCTTCCTTGAAGGCTGACTTTGGAAAGATCGTAAATTATAAGTAATCTTAATTGGGGACGTAGTAAAATCGGATTTCACTACGTCCCCAATTAAGTTTTACCCTGTCCCTAATTTTATCTTGTATAAATTTACTAAAAGTGAGTTTCTGAATTTGTCTGATATGACAATGGACATAAAAGATGAGTTCTGATATAATTTATACGTCAATTAGATTGTTACTCTTTGAGGCATTACTGATGACATGAGTCACTTATGGAGTGACGTGTTTTTGTGCCTTGAGGAGTTTTTTTATTGGAGACAAAAATGCGTGTAGTAAAGAAGCTGAACAATAATTTTGCAATCTGCGTTGACGGAGAGGGGAAAGAGCTGATCGCGGCAGGAAAAGGGATCGGCTTCCCAAAAACTCCTTATGAATTAGAGGACTTGAACCTGATTACGCGGACATTTTACGATATCGATCAGAAATATACCGGGCTGTTCAACGAACTGCCGGAGACGGTTATTCATTTCACTGCGAAGCTGATAGACATTGCCCGTGATGAGCTGAAATATGAGCTGAATCCAAACGTAGTTCTTACTATGTCAGATCATATTAACTTCTGTATCCAGAGAGCGAAGGAGGACATTTATGTGCAGATGCCACTGATCTATGAGGTGGAGCAGACGTTTCCAGCAGAAGCGAAGATCGGGAAATATGCCGTAAAGCAGATCGAGCGCCGCTTTCATGTCAGGCTCAATCAGAATGAGGCCTCGGGTATTGCAATGAATCTGGTAAATGCGAGGTATAATGCGAAAAGCGGGACTGATGTGACAGAGGAGCTGCAGCGGCGGTATGACGACATTCTGGAAGATACGATCGGTATTGTGGAGGACGAGACAGGGATTATGATTGAGAGAGATTCTTTCAATTTTGCCCGGTATTCTTCCCATCTCATGTACTTGCTTAACCGGATCGCGGGCAACCGTACGCTGGATTCTGACAACGGGATCATGTATCAGTCTATGAGGAAAGAATTTCCCGAGATTGCGGCATGCGTGGATCTGATTGACAGGTATTTCCGTAGAAAGCTAAAAATTGATCTCTCAAAAGAGGAAAAATTATATTTAATCCTGCATATCAACCGAATATGCACAAGAGAAGGATTGTAACCAAACGGGCATTACCTTCCATGGCAGAATACTTGCGCGCAGCGTAGGTCTGTTGTGGGAGGTTTTTCCATTTCCGGGGATAAGCGCGCAGGAACCGGGATATATAAAGCGCCGCAGGATACGGGCGCACGATTATAGTCACATTGCAAAACAAAGAAAAAGAATAGGAGGAAGAGAGAATGGCAGACAAAAACAGGGAACTTGCCGAGGCGGTTATAGCTGCAGTAGGCGGTGCCTCCAATATTACCTCAGTGACACATTGCATGACGAGGCTGAGGTTTGTTCTTAAGGATCAGAGCATACCAAAAAAAGAGGAAGTGGAAAGAATCAAAGGAGTGATGGGGACTAACATTGCCGGAGGACAGTATCAGATTATTATCGGCAATTCCGTTGGAAGTATCTATCGGGAGGTTGTAGCGGCAACGGGAATCGGAGATACCCCCGGCTCAGGAGATGATGGGGAAAAGAAGAAGGTAAACCCAGTCATAACGGCGCTGGATTTTATATCGGGCTGTATGGCACCCCTTTTTCCGGCGATCATAGCGGGTGGTCTTATCAAGGTCCTTCTTGTGATTTTTGGCCCTACGCTTCTTGGGGTTATGTCAGATACAAGCGATACATATATTTTGATGAATGCTCTGGGAGACGCGCCATTCTATTTTCTGCCGGTGATCGTTGCATTTACAGCGTCCAGAAAGCTGAACTGCAACTCTTATCTAGCAGTAATGGTTGCATCGGTCCTGATCTACCCAGATGTGATTACCCTGCTGGGAGGAGAATCGTCGACTTATCTGTTCGGTGTGATACCAGTGACACACGGCAGCTATTCTTCATCCATCATTCCGGCAATGCTCTCCACGATTCTTCTAAAATATGTGGAGATACTGGTGGACCGGTTCACCCCGGACTGGTCAAAGAATTTCTTAAAACCACTAATCATTGTGGTGATTACAGCGCCAATTACACTTTGCCTGTTGGCACCTCTGGGAATTATGGTAGGAAATGGTCTACAGTTTGTTATCAACAGCGTGTATGGATTTGCGCCATGGCTGGCATTGCTTATTTTCGCAGGACTTATGCCGTTTATCGTTATGACGGGGATGCACTGGGCATTCGTGCCTGCATGTCTGCTGGCGCTTGCAGATCCGGGATATGATGTGATGCTCATTCCTGCCATGATGTGCAGTAATACGGCGCAGGCAGGGGCAACGTTTGGAGTCGCTTTTAAGACAAAGAATAAAGCGATGAAGCAGATGGCATTTCCGGCAGGCATATCTGCCCTTCTTGCAGGAGTGACAGAGCCGGCCATGTACGGAGTTACCCTAAAGCTGAAAAAACCTATGGTTGCCGCCTGCATTGCCGGTGGTATATCCGGCTTTCTGTGCGGGCTAGTTCAGCTAAAAGGTTTTGCATTTGCGACCCCATGTCTAACAGCGCTGGTACAGTTTATCTCACCGGGTGGAGGAAATAACTTCACGTATGCGATTGCTATTTTTGCGCTGTCACTGATCTTGTCCTTTGTCCTTGCATTTATTATGACAAAGAATGACAAAACGGAAGAAGATGCGGATGCAGAGGATAAAAAGACGGTCATAGCAGACGGAGCAGACAGTGTTACAAATATCCTGCCCGAGAAAACAGAGATTCCATGCCCAGTAAAGGGAGAAATCATCCCGCTCTCGGAGGTCAAAGATAATACGTTCGCATCAGGGATCTTGGGTGAAGGATATGGCGTGATTCCGTCTGAGGGAAAAGTGTTTGCACCTTTTGACGGTGTGTGTGAAAATATATTCGACACATTACACGCTCTTGGATTAAAGTCCGATCAGGGAGTGGAGATGCTGATCCATGTAGGGCTGGAGACCGTCACCCTCAATGGCGCTCCGTTTCAGGCGCATATTGGAAACGGGGAACGCTTCAGGAAAGGAGATCTTCTCCTGGAGTTTGACATAGAAGCCATCCGGAAAGCTGGATGTGAGATCCAGACACCGGTTGTTATTACCAATGCAGAGGACCTTGGCGGAGTGACGATAGAAGAATCTAGACTTGTGATAGGAGGATAATAAAAATGGGATTTTCAAAGGATTTTATGTGGGGCGGCGCTACAGCTGCCAACCAGTGCGAAGGTGCATGGGATGTTGATGGAAAAGGAGTTTCCGTATCTGATATTTGCACGGGAGGAAAGTTCGGGAAGAGCAAGAGGATTACACCGGTTCTGGAGGAAGGGACATTCTATCCGAGCCGTGAAGGAATCCGTCATTACGAGAAGTTCCGCGAGGACATTGCTCTTTTTGCGGAGATGGGCTTTAAGTGCTACCGCTTCTCCATCGCGTGGACGAGGATCTTCCCCAACGGGGACGAGAGTGAGCCAAACGAGGCGGGGCTTAAACACTATGAGGAAGTGATTGACGAGTGCCTGAAGTACGGGATTGAGCCACTGATTACGATCTCCCATTATGAGGTGCCCTTCGGGCTTACGAAGAAATGCAACGCATGGGTCAGCAGGGATATGATCGGATATTTCCTGAACTACTGCCATGCGATCTTCGAGAGGTATAAAGGGAAAGTGAAATACTGGCTTACATTTAATGAGATCAACAGCTCTGTGGCTCCGATGGGCGCTCTGTTAAATCAGGGGATTTTAAACGACCTTGAGAATCCGACCGAGTTCATGGGGCAGCCGGATATCCCACAGCAGAGATTTCAAGGGCTCCACCATATGTTCGTGGCGTCTGCTCTGGCTGTGAAGATGGCGCATGAGATCGACCCGGAATACAAGGTGGGCAATATGATGATCTACTCCGCAAGCTATCCGCTGACCTGTAGTCCAGACGATGTGCTCGCCTGCCAGAGATATAACCGCCTGTATAATTACTACTGTACGGACGTACAGGCAAGAGGGGCGTACCCGTCATACGCGGATTCCCTTCTCAAAGAGCTAGGCGTTACCCTTGAGAAAGAGCCGGGGGATGACGAGATCCTGAAAAACGGTACCGTAGACTTTATCACATTTTCTTACTATATGTCCTCTTGCCAGACGGCAGATCCCTCGAAAGAGAGCGGGGAGGGCAACATTTTAGGAGGGGTTCCGAATCCTTATCTAGAGTCCTCTGACTGGGGATGGCAGATCGATCCCAAGGGATTAAGATACGCGCTGAATGACTTGAGCGATAGATACGGACTGCCTCTGATGGTAGTAGAAAATGGACTCGGAGCAAAGGATACAGTTGAGGAGGACGGTTCCATCAACGACGACTACCGCATCGATTATCTCAGAAAGCACATTAAGCAGATGAAAGAGGCTGTGGACGAGGGTGTCGACCTGATGGGATATACGCCGTGGGGATGTATTGATCTTGTGTCCGCCTCCACGGGTGAGTATGCGAAGCGCTACGGTATGATCTACGTGCGCCGGTATGACGATGGTACTGGCGACTTTGCTCGACTGAGGAAGAAATCTTTCTACTGGTATCAGCAGGTGATCCGGTCAAATGGGGAGGAGCTTTGATGGAGCGCAAAAAAATCCTTTTTCTTGATGTGGATGGAACGCTTGTTGACTATGCGGGACGGATTCCTGCCAGTGCGGTTAAGGCAGTCCGTCTCGCCAGAGAGAAGGGACATAAGGTCTATATTTGTACGGGAAGGAGTCGGGCAGAGGTCTATCCTGAGATCTGGGATATCGGTTTGGACGGGATGATCGGCGGGAACGGAAACTATATTGAGGACGGTGGACAAGTACTTATGCACCGGTGTCTCTCCCTAGATGAGTGCCGCAGGATCGTGGACTGGCTTCATGGGCGGAATATGGAATTTTATCTGGAATGTAACGCAGGGCTTTTCGGAAGTGAGAAGTTTGAGATTGCTGGAGAGCCGGCGATCAGGCTTTACAGCATGAGAAAGGGGAAGGAAGATTTAGGTATACAGACCGTAAGAGACGCGTTTCCAGATATGATATTTGGCGCGGATCTTTACCGGGATGATGTGAATAAGATTAGCTTTGTCCTAAATTCTTATGAAGACTATCTCGCTGCCGCCTCGGAATTCCCTGAGCTGAAGGCCGGCACATGGGGAGGAACAGGGGGGACTGCGCTGTTCGGTGACCTCGCTTTAAAGGAGATCGATAAGGCATATGCCATGGATGTGCTTCTGGAATATCTTCATGCTTCTGTGGAAGACACAGTCGCTTTTGGGGACGCCAAGGTGGATATCCCTATGTTGAAACACAGCAGTGTGGGCGTCGCCATGGGGAACGGTGGAGAAGAGATCCGGGCAATGGCAGATTATGTGACGGACGACGTGGAGCATGACGGATTGTGGAAGGCATTTGAACACATGGGGCTGATTTAAGCCGCAAAGATCCCGAACTGACAAGTAAGGTTTGCTCTGTCTTGCAAAATCTCCTAAAAGCGGGTACAATAAATAGCGGAATAAAAACCATAAATGTACAGTTAAAGGAGATATGGAAATGAGTAAGAAACCAACCGTATTGATGATATTAGACGGCTATGGCTTGAGAAGTGATAAGAAAGGGAATGCTGTGGCCGAGGGAAAGACTCCGGTAATGGATAAACTGATGGTTGAATGCCCGTTCGTAAAAGGAAATGCCAGCGGAATGGCGGTAGGTCTTCCAGAGGGGCAGATGGGAAACTCCGAGGTCGGACATCTGAACATGGGCGCAGGCCGTATCGTATATCAGGATCTGACAAAGATTACGAAAGCCATTCAGGACGGAGATTTTTTTGAGAACAAGGCGCTCCTTGCAGCTTGCGAGAATGTAAAGGCGAACGATTCTTCCCTGCATATGATGGGACTGGTATCTGACGGCGGTGTGCACAGCCACAACACACATATTTACGGGCTGCTTGAGCTGGCGAAGAGACAGGGGCTTGAGAAAGTCTATGTTCACTGTTTCCTTGACGGACGTGATACACCTCCGGCATCCGGAAAAGAGTATGTGGAAGAACTGGAAGCAAAGATGAAAGAGATCGGTGTCGGTCAAGTCGCGACAGCGGCAGGACGCTACTATGCGATGGACAGAGATAACCGTTGGGACCGTGTAGAGAGAGCTTATAAAGCTCTTGTAAAGGGTAAAGGTGTGGAGGCGGATTCTGCAACGGCAGGGATTCAGACTTCTTATGACAAAGAAGTCACGGATGAGTTCGTAGAGCCTATGATCGTGATGAAGGACGGCGCTCCGACAGCTACAATAAAGGATGGAGACTCCATTATCTTCTTTAACTTCCGTCCGGACCGCGCAAGAGAGATCACAAGAACATTCTGCGATGATGAGTTCACAGGGTTTGACAGAGGCGAAAGAGTAAAGACAACCTATGTATGCTTCACGGAGTATGATGTTACAATACCGAATAAGCAGGTTGCGTTTGTAAAAGAAGAAATCACCAATACGTTTGGGGAGTTCCTTGCAGCGAACGGACTGAAGCAGGCACGCATCGCAGAGACTGAGAAGTACGCTCATGTGACTTTCTTCTTCAATGGCGGTGTGGAAGAGCCAAACCCGGGAGAGGACAGGATCCTTGTGAAATCCCCGAAGGTTGCCACATATGACTTAAAGCCGGAGATGAGTGCGTACGAGGTGTGCGATAAGCTGGTTGAGGCGATCAAGTCAGGCAAGTACGATGTGATTATCATCAACTTCGCGAACCCGGATATGGTCGGACATACCGGTGTGGAGAACGCCGCGATCAAAGCTATCGAGGTGGTTGACGAGTGCGTAGGAAAAGCAGTTGATGCCATCAAAGAGGTGGACGGTCAGATGTTTATCTGTGCGGATCATGGAAACGCAGAGCAGCTTATTGACGAGGAGACAGGCGAGCCGTTCACGGCGCACACGACAAACCCTGTTCCGTTTATTCTTGTAAACGCAGATCCGTCCTATAAACTCAGAGAGGGCGGGTGCCTTGCGGACATCGCTCCAACACTGATCGAGATGATGGGAATGGAGCAGCCAAAAGAAATGAGTGGGAAATCCCTGATCATAAAGTAAGGGTTAAATCGTTCCTGACAGAATAACGATTTTATTGCAGAGGCACGGGGATACCGCGCCTCTGTCTCTATTCTGTGACGGGGGCATGGTGAAAATGGAAATTGCCAGAAAAAGAAGAGGAGAAAAAGATGCGCGAAAAACTGACAAAGAGTGACGTGGAAAAGATTCAGGCGGAGATCGAACATCGGAAGCTGGTGGAGAGGAAGGAATTGATCGAAGCGGTGAAAGAAGCCCGTTCTCACGGTGACCTAAGCGAGAATTTTGAATACCATGCTGCAAAAAAGGAAAAGAATCGCAACGAAAGCCGTATCCGGTATTTAGAAAGGATGCTCAAGACAGCGGTTATTGTGGAGGATCACTCTGCGGTGGATGAAGTCGGGCTGAATAATACAGTGGAGATCTATTGTGAGGACGACGATGAGGTGGAGATATACCGCATTGTCACATCTGTCAGGGGCAGCTCACTCAATGGTCTGGTGAGCATTGAATCGCCAATTGGGAAAGCACTTCTTGGACATAAGGAAGGCGACCGGGTTTACGTAGAGGTGAATGATGATTTTGGATATTATGTGGTGATACGAAAGGTAATAAAGACCCAGAGTGAAGATGAAGATCATATCCGCAGTTTCTGAAATAATTCTTCAGTTAAAAAATGGTTAAAAAGAGATCAGGAGGAAATCTATGAAAACAGATACCGTATTATTTGATTTAGACGGCACGATCACGGACTCCGCACCGGGGATTATAAATAGTATCCGTTATTCTCTTGAGAAGCATGGAATCGCCGTGCTAGATGAACAGGAATTACGCAAGTTTGTAGGACCACCTCTACAGCAGCAGTTTCAGAAAGTATTCGGGGTGATGGAGAAAGAAGCGAGGCAAATGATGGATTCATACCGGGAGTATTATGGTACAAAAGGCATGTATGAGAACCGGGTATATGAGGGAGTTCCAAGGATGCTCTCCCGGCTTCAAAGCGCCGGGATCAGGATTCTGATGGCGACATCTAAACCGGAAAAATACGCCCGCATGATAGCGGAACATTTTGGATTTACAAAATATTTTGAATATATCGGCGGTGCGTGCATGGACGGGACAAGAACGATGAAATACGATGTCATTGAATATGTTTTGGACGTTTGTAAGGTTACGGACAGAGAGCGCGTGGTTATGGTAGGAGACCGCTGCCATGATATGATTGGAGCCCAGCAGGCGGGGCTCCACAGGCTCGGTGTCCTCTACGGATATGGATCACAGGAAGAACTGGAGCAAAGCGGGGCGGAATCATTGGCAAAGACTCCGCAGAATGTGGCGGAGTATATCCTTCTTACACCGCTAAATGTATAAAGATATTGCATCCGCAATCTGTACTACGGATACATGGGGGATTTCGTTGTGGCGGGCATGGTTTATGCCCGCCAAACACTTCTCTAATTCCGCCGCCGTTTTCAGCCTTTCCTCTGTATCCGTTTTTATCCATTTTCCGCTTCAAGATTTTTAAAGGCCGTGGAAAGCATAAGTTTGATCCTGTTTAACTGGTTCACTTCACTTGCGCCCGGGTCAAAGTCAATGGCAACCACATTGGAATGGGGATGGAGCCTTCTCAGCTCCTTGATAACACCCTTTCCTACCACGTGGTTCGGCAGGCAGGCGAAGGGCTGTGTACATACGATATTTCCTGCTCCGCTGTGGATAAGCTCCAGCATCTCACCCGTTAAGAACCATCCCTCGCCGGTCTGGTTTCCGATGGATACAATCTCGGACGCCATCTTTGCCAGATCTTTGATATGTGCCGGCGGATCAAAATGCTTACTCTCGGCAAATGCTTTTGTCGCTGGGGAGCGCAGCCACTCGACCGCCCGTATTCCAAGGTTTCCAATCAGCGCTTTTGATTTCTTGAAGCCAAGGTGCGATACTTTGAAGTTTTGGTTGTAGAAGCAGTACTGCATGAAGTCGATCAGATCGGGCACGACTGCCTCGGCGCCTTCTGCTTCAAGAAGATCTACCAAGTGGTTGTTTGCCGCTGGGAGGAATTTTACAAGAATTTCCCCGACGACTCCGACTCTTGGCTTCTTGATATCCAATGTCTCGATGTTGTCAAAATCATGAATAATATCCCGGCAGAGTTTTTTAAATTTTCTGCGGGAAGGGTACCCTTCTGATACAAATTTCTGGCATACGCTGACCCATTTCCTGTGCATTGCGTTTGTCGTGCCCGGTACGGCTTCGTATGGGCGCATCCGATAGACGCACTTCATGAAGATGTCACCGAATACTGCCGCATATGCGATACGCACGGCAAGGGGAAGCGTGATCTTAAATCCCGGGTTGGCTTCCAGACCACTTAAATTGATGGAGATGACTGGGATATGTTCATATCCTGCCTTCTTTAACGCGCGGCGGATGAAACCGATATAGTTGGATGCACGGCATCCACCACCTGTCTGGCTAATGATTACTGCCAGATGGTCTGTGTCATACTGTCCAGACAGAATGGCGTCCATGATCTGTCCGACCACGATAAGAGACGGATAACATGCGTCGTTATTCACATATTTTAATCCCATATCCACCGCCTGACGGTTGTCGTTGGGCAGGACTTCAATTTTGTAGCCTGCCGCTCTGAATGCGGGCTCTAAAAGCTCGAAGTGGATGGGCGACATTTGCGGGCAGAGGATAGTGTGGGTCTTGCGCATCTCTTTTGTAAATGGCACCTTCTCGATCAATGCAGGATGGATATTGCGCTCGGTCTTGTGCTGTTCGCGCACACGGATTGCCGCTAACAGGGAACGCACGCGGATACGCGCCGCCCCTAAGTTGTTGACCTCGTCAATCTTTAAGGTGGTGTAGATCTTATCTGAGTCTGTCAGGATCTCTGCCACCTGATCTGTGGTGACCGCATCCAGACCACATCCGAAGGAATTGAGCTGGATGAGATCTAAGTTCTCCGTTGTTTTAACATAGTTTGCCGCGGCGTACAGACGGGAGTGGTACATCCACTGATCCATAACGTTTAGAGGACGTTCTACCTGATGCAGATGGGAGACAGAGTCCTCCGTAAGCACGGCGATATTATAGGAGTTAATCATCTCCGGCAGCCCATGGTGGACCTCCGGATCGATATGGTAAGGACGTCCTGCCAGCACGATGCCACGATTCCCTGTTTCATTTAAGAATTTAATCGTCTCCTCGCCCTTGCGGCGCATGTCCTCACGGCATGCGGCAAGCTCATTCCATGCATCATGGACGGCAGACTTGATCTCGTGCTCTGGTATGGAGAACTTTGCACCCAGTTCATCGATCAGGCGATAGGAGATCGTCTCCTCGCTCTGGAGAGAGAGGAATGGATGGATAAAGTCTACTTCCCCATGCACGATGGAGTCCATGTTGTTTTTGATGTTCTCCGGGTAGGAGGTGACGATGGGACAGTTGTAGTGGTTGTTCGCATCCTCAAATTCGTTCCGCTCATAAGGAACGGACGGATAGAAGATGTGCTTAACTCCTTTGTTGATCAGCCACTGTACGTGCCCGTGAGCTAACTTTGCCGGATAGCACTCGGATTCACTAGGGATGGACTCGATGCCAAGCTCATAGATTTTTCTTGTAGAAGCAGGGGAGAGTACTACACGGAATCCAAGCTTCGTGAAAAATGTAAACCAGAATGGATAATTCTCGTACATATTTAGCACTCTCGGGATGCCAATGACGCCTCTCTTTGCATCTGCTTCCTCAAGCGGTTCATAGTCAAAGTAGCGGTGGAACTTATAGTCAAATAGATTCGGTATAGTGTTTTCTGACTTCTCTTTTCCAAGACCGCGTTCGCAGCGGTTTCCAGTGATGAACCTGCGCCCGCCGCTGAAATGATTGATAGTCAGACGACATGTGTTTGTGCATTTTCGGCATTTCGTCATTGTTGTGGAGTATTCCAGCGACTCAATATCTTCAATAGATAGCATGGTAGTGCCTTCGCATTCAGTGTAGCGCTCCCTGGCAATCAGCGCCGCGCCGAACGCTCCCATAATTCCGGCGATGTCTGGACGTATTGCTTCACAGTCCGCAATTTTTTCAAAACTTCTTAAGACTGCGTTGTTGTAGAATGTTCCACCCTGAACAACGATGTGGTTTCCGAGCTCAGAGGCGCTGGATACTTTAATAACCTTAAACAGTGCGTTTTTGATAACGGAGTACGCCAGCCCTGCAGAAATATCTGCCACAGCTGCCCCCTCCTTCTGTGCCTGCTTAACCTTAGAATTCATAAATACCGTGCAGCGTGTGCCAAGATCAATAGGATTCTGTGCGTAGAGCGCCTCGTGAGCAAAATCTTCGACGGTATAGTTCAGTGACTTTGCAAATGTTTCGATGAAAGAACCGCACCCGGAGGAACATGCCTCATTAAGCTGTACACTGTCCACAGTCTGATTCTTGATCTTGATACATTTCATATCTTGTCCGCCGATATCAAGGATGCAGTCCACATCCGGCTCAAAGAACGCCGCAGCATAGTAGTGGGCGACAGTTTCCACCTCACCCTCGTCGAGCATGAGTGCTGCCTTAATCAGTGCCTCTCCGTACCCGGTCGAGCATGAGTGAACGATTTCCACATCCTCTGGAAGCTGGCTGTAGATGTCTTTGATGGCGGAAATAGTAGTTCCAAGCGGATCTCCTTCATTATTATGGTAGAAGGAGTATAAAAGTGTTCCGTCCTCGCCCACAAGCGCAGCCTTTGTAGTTGTGGATCCGGCATCGATACCAAGGAAAGCTTTTCCCTTATAGGTAGCCAGATCTTTGACTGGTACCTGATGCTTCGCGTGACGGGCAGTGAATTCTTCAAATTCTGCCGTGGTGGCGAATAAGGGTTCCAGACGCTCTACTTCGATTTCCATCTGGATTCGTTTCTCCAGACGATTCTGAAGTTCTCTAAGTGCTATCGGAGTATCCTTTTTTGAATTTAGGGCAGAACCGATGGCTGCAAAAAGGTGAGAATGGTTCGGCGCAATGATATGTTCATCATCCAGTTTGAGCGTGCGGATAAATGCCTCTCTAAGCTCGGAGAGGAAGTGAAGAGGTCCGCCCAGAAACGCTACGTGCCCTCGGATCGGTTTCCCGCAGGCAAGACCACTGATCGTCTGGTTGACAACCGCCTGAAAAATAGATGCGGCAAGATCTTCCTTGGATGCGCCCTCGTTGATGAGCGGCTGTATATCCGATTTTGCAAACACGCCGCAGCGGGCAGCAATAGAATAGAGCGCCTGATAATTTTTGGCGTACTCGTTCAGACCGGATGCGTCTGTCTGTAAAAGAGAAGCCATCTGGTCGATAAAAGAACCTGTACCTCCGGCACAGACCCCGTTCATTCGCTGTTCTACATTTCCTCCTTCAAAATAAATGATCTTGGCGTCCTCGCCGCCCAACTCGATAGCAACGTCTGTCTGCGGCGCGTAGTCCTGAAGCGCTGTGGACACCGCGATGACTTCCTGAACAAAAGGTACGCCCAGATGTTTCGCCAGTGTCAGCCCACCGCTTCCGGTGATGACCGGAGAGACTTGGACGGGTCCTAGTTTATACAGTGCGCGTCCTAAAAGATCAGATAATGTTTCTTGGATATTGGCAAAGTGCCTTTCATAGTCGGAGAAGAGCACTTCATTTACCTCATCCAGAATTGCGATTTTAACTGTGGTGGAACCGATATCGATTCCAAGAGTATGTAATTCTTTCAGATTCATTGTATGATCCCCAATCTTATGTACTAAAATTTATATGAGTTTCTTCCTATTAAATGTATTCGCATATTTTACAACAACCTACATTATACGACAGGAAAACAAAAAAGACAATTGTTATTATTATGCGGGATTTGAAAATAATTCCGTTACTTATGGATAATTTATATAAAGATCGTGTGAAACCTGCGAAAAGGGGCAACATATATTTGACAAACAGACGGACGTTCGTTACAATTGTATGGAAATTAAAACAATAATTTTAAGAGTAAGGAGTAAGATGTATTTGAATTGGCTGGATAAATTAGAGAGAAAGATGGGACGTTTTGCCATACCAAATCTAACGGTCTATCTGCTGGCAGGATATGTGGTCGGATTTGTAGTGATGTATCTGATGCCGAGTCTTTTGGGCTGGCTTACGCTGGAACCGGCATATATCGTGCGAGGGCAAGTGTGGAGGCTTATATCATGGGTGCTGATCCCACCGACAACGCAGCCCATCAGCTTTGTCTTTCTTGTGCTTTTGTATTATTCTCTAGGGACTGCGCTTGAAAGAACATGGGGGACATTCCGTTACAATGTGTATATTTTCTCAGGGATTCTGTTTACAGTAATCGCAGTGTTTATTCTCTATGGGGTGCTGTATCTGGTATATGGTGCGGAAGCGATGCTCTCCATGATCAGCCTTGTCAGCACGAACTACATTACAATGTCCATATTCCTTGCGTTTGCCGCTATTTACCCGGATATGGAGGTGTACCTGTACTTTATTCTTCCAGTGAAGATGAAGTGGATGGCATTGGTCTATGCCGCGATGGCGCTGTATTATTTCATCACGGGAGGACTTATCGATCGTGTTGCTATCGGCGCGTCGCTTTTAAACTTTGTGATCTTCTTCTTTTTCAATCGAAATATGAGCAGGTTTTCACCGAGAGAACGGGCGCGCAAAGCAAAGTTTAAGCAACAGTCAGCTCAGCATATGCACTATGCGGGCGGGGCGAAGCATCGGTGCGCGGTGTGCGGAAGGACGGAACTGGACGATCCTTGTTTGGAGTTCCGCTTCTGCTCGAAATGCAACGGTAACTATGAGTATTGTCAAGACCACCTGTTCACTCATGAGCATGTGAAATAATTATTATAAGGAGAGAATTAATATTTATGAAAAAGACAAAAGTAGTCTGCACAATGGGTCCAAACACAAATGACAGAGAGCTTATGAAGAAGCTTATGGAAAATGGTATGGATGTCGCTCGTTTCAATTTTTCCCACGGGGATCATGAAGAGCAGAAAGGAAGAATGGATCTGCTCAAGGAGCTGCGTGAAGAGCTGCACACAAACACAGCGATTCTTTTGGATACAAAGGGACCGGAGATCCGTACAGGCGTGCTTAAGGACGGCAAAAGGATCATGTTGGAAGCAGGCGCACAGTTTACTCTTACGGTAGACGACATTGTGGGAGATCAGAACAAGGTGTCTATCACATACGCGGGGCTCGTGGAGGATGTAGAGGCAGGTAAGGTCATCCTCATTGACGACGGGCTGATTGAGTTGAAGGTTCTGAGAAAGACAGAGAAAGACATTGTTTGTGAGGTTATAAACGGTGGTGAGCTTGGCGAGAAGAAAGGTGTGAACGTGCCTAATGTGTCGGTGAGGCTTCCGGCGATCACGGAGAAGGATAGGGATGATATCCGCTTCGGTGTGGAGCAGGGAATTGATTTTATCGCGGCTTCTTTTGTAAGAAACGCAGAGTGTGTCCTTGAGATTAAGGCATTCTTAAAAGAACTGAACGCTCCGTTTATTCCGATTATTGCAAAGATTGAGAATGCGGAAGGTATTAAAAATATTGATGAGATCATCCGTGCGGCGGATGGTATCATGGTTGCCCGCGGAGATCTTGGCGTGGAGATTCCAGCCGAGGAGGTTCCATATCTTCAGAAAATGCTGATCCAGAAGTGTAACAGCAATTTCAAGACAGTCATCACAGCTACACAGATGCTGGATTCTATGATTAGAAATCCGCGCCCGACAAGAGCGGAGGTGACAGACGTCGCCAATGCAGTATACGACGGGACAGACGCGGTCATGCTCTCAGGAGAGACAGCACAAGGCAAATACCCGCTGGAGGCCCTTCAGATGATGGTCCACATCATCGAGAATACAGAGCAGCATCTTGACTATGAGAGAATGTTGGAGACTAGAGGCGGTGATTTGAAGACAGGATTGTCCAGCGCTATTGGATATTCTTCCGTGTTGGCGGCGGCGAACCTGAATGCGAAATGTATCCTCACTCCGTCTGTATCGGGAGCAACTACAAGAGTTGTCTCTAATTTGAGACCGAAACAGTTAATTCTCGGTGTAACGCCAAATGAGAGGACGCTTAGAAGAATGTCCATCTACTGGGGGGTAAAACCGCTTCAGTCTCAGCAGTTTAATACGACAGATGACATCTGTGACGGAGCGATTGAACTTGCGAAGATAAAAGAGTATGTGGAGCCGGGAGATGTGGTCGTTCTCACGGCGGGTATTCCCTCCCCGAATGTAAAGCAGGAAAGAAGCACGGCAAGCAACATGATGCGCATTGCAACAGTGGAATAACATTTTTAAAAAAGTTTTCAGAGGCACAGGATTTTTAAGACCTGTGCCTCTGACTGTAGACGAAGTCCCCGGGTTACACCGGGGTTTTTCTTCTGTAGTTATTAACATTCCAATTATCTTTTCTCTTTTTATCAAAAAAATTCCTTTTATCCAGTACCTCTATGGGATTAAGAGAATGCGACAGCCAATAAAAGAAATCAAAGTAAACGTAGCTTATCGCTGGTTTCTCGGTTTCACCTGATATTTTTTTATGCATACAATGAAGAAAAAAGGAAAAAGACAGATTGAGATCAGATTTTTATAAAATCGCTGTGATCGGCGGAGATAAAAGACAGGTGTATCTGGCACGTATCCTTGCGAAGAAAGGATATGTGGTCTCTGTGTATGGACTCTGTGAAAGAATACATGATGAAAGGATACAGGAGGCGGCATCATTGAAAGAAGCTTTGAAAAATGTGGAGGCTGCTGTAGGTCCTGCGCCTTTTATTCGGTCGGGGAAGGTTACGGGGACGTATGAGGTTTCAGATATAAATATAGAAGTGCTCTTTGATGAGTTGCCAGAGAATGCGGTCTTTTTTGCTGGGAATATCCCAGATGAGGTAAAAAGATATGCAGAGGGAAAGGGAATCAGAGTATATGACATGATGAAAGATGAACTTGTAGCAGCAAGGAACGCTGTTGCAACTGCAGAGGGGACGGTTACTGAAGCAATCACAAGAAGTCCTGTCAACCTGACGAAGAGCAGATGTCTGGTTCTTGGTTACGGCAGGTGCGGAAGCGTACTGACGCGACTTTTGAAGTCTCTCTTTTGCAGGGTGTTTGTTTCTGAAAAAGATGAGACAAGAGCTGCAGATGCATTTATACTGGCGGACGGCATTGTGTCCGAAGCCGAGCTGACGGATGCGGTAGAAAATGTTGATTTTATTTTTAATACAGTGCCTGAGAGGATCCTGCCAGAAGAGAAACTCCGGCATGTAGGAAAGAATACATGGATCCTTGATATTGCGTCAGCGCCAGGAGGTGTGGATTACAGAGCGGCAGAGGTTCTGTCTGTGAATGCCGTTCTGCTTCCCGGTCTTCCCGGCAGATATGCGCCCGCTTCTTCCGCTGAGATTCTTGCTGATTTTATAGAGAGTCAGGTTGAATTGCGCTGAATCTGTCCCAGATAGAAGGAGTAGTTGGTATTTATGAAGCTGAAAGGAAAAAAGATTGGCGTAGCGCTTACAGGATCGTTCTGCACTTATGAGAAGACATTTGTACAGCTCAGGAAACTGAAAGAAGAGGGAGCGGAGATTGCAACGATCTTTTCCAATGTCTCTCAGACGATAGACAGCCGTTTCGGGAGTCCGCAAGATTTTATGAAGGAAGCAGAAGAAATTACCGGATCCCGCCCGCTGCTTACTATCAGTCAGGCAGAGCCGATTGGCCCCAAGAGCCTTTTGGATCTGCTGATTATCCTCCCATGTACCGGCAATACTGCGGCGAAGCTGGCTAATGGCATCACAGATTCACCGGTCCTTATGGCGGCAAAGGCACATTTGCGGAATGAAAAACCGCTGCTGATTTCCATATCTACAAACGATGCTCTCGGGATGAATATGAAAAATATCGGGATTCTGCTTAATGTAAAGCATATCTTTTTTGTTCCCTTTGGTCAGGATGATCCGGAGAAAAAACCGAATTCTATGACTGCCAGAACAGAGATGCTGATTCCGGCTGCAGAGGCGGCACTGGAGGAGCGGCAGTATCAGCCTATAATCCAGTGAACTGCAAAGCAACTGAAGGACCAGTTAGAAGAGGCCAGCGTGGCAGTACTATTAGAGAGGTATTCAGGATGAAACTGCCGCGTAGAAGATCGGAGAATTATTGAAAAAAGGAGAAGAAAATATGTGCGGAATTGCGGGCTTTTACAGCAGCAGACACAGCTATACGCAGGAAGATGAACGGTGGCGGAAGGTTTTGGAAGGTATGAACCGCGCCCAGAAACGCCGTGGACCGGATGAAGAAGGAGTCTGCCTTAGCGATCACTGTGGACTTGCGCATGTGAGGCTTTCTATCATTGATTTGAACAGGGGCAGGCAGCCGATGACGAGAAGCGTGGAAGGCAGAACCTGTACTGTCTCTTTTAACGGAGAAATCTACAATATGCCGGAGCTGCGCAGAGAACTGGAAAGGGAAGGCGCGGTGTTCAAATCTGACAGCGATACAGAGGTGATCCTTCAGGGATATCTTCTATATGGCGAAGAGTATGTGAGGAAACTAAACGGAATTTTTGCCATTGCATTGTGGGATGCTCTGGAAGAAACATTGTATCTGTTCCGGGATCGAGTCGGTGTGAAACCTCTGTTCTATACCCGGCAGAAAGATACGCTGGTATTTGCCTCCGAATTAAAAGGGATCTTTGCTTTTCCCGGGATTCGTCCAACTATCGACAGGGAAGGATTATGCGAAATCTTTGCCCTTGGTCCCGCGAAGACATATGGAAAAGGAGTTTTCCGGGGAATATCGGAGGTGCTCCCCGGACATTATCTTGTCTGCAGGGAGAGCTCGGTGAAGGATATTTGTTATTGGAAACTGGAGAGCCGTCCGCATGGGGACTCCTTTGAGAAAACAGTGGAGAAGACAGCATGGCTTGTCGAGGATGCAGTGAAGAAGCAGATGCTCTCAGATATCCCGATCAGTACATTCCTGTCTGGCGGGGTGGACAGCAGCCTTGTGACAGCAATCTGTGCTTCGGAGTTAAAGAAGCAGGGCAAGATCCTCAATACATTTTCTTTTGATTTAGCAGAAAACCAAAAGTATTTTAGGGCAAATTCATTCCAGCCCAGCCAGGATAAGCCGTGGGTAGAAAAAATGGTAGAATACTGTGGAACAAATCATCGTTATTTGGAATGTAACAATACGGCTTTGATCGACAATCTTTTCCGGGCGGTGGATGCAAGAGATCTTCCATGTATGGCGGATGTAGAATCATCCATGTTATACTTTTGCTCGAAGGTGGTGGGATATAATAAGGTCACGCTGACAGGGGAATGTGCAGATGAGATATTCGGAGGCTATCCATGGTTTCACAAAAAAGAAGCATTCGAGACAGCAGCTTTCCCTTGGTCGAATGATATGGAGGCACGTCAGGCGCTGCTTAAAGAAGAATTGATCCGGGAACTTCCAATGGAAGAATACGTATCAGCAGCGTATGAAAAGACAGTGCGGGAGACTCCGGTATGTAGCGAAGATACTTCGGAAGAGCGGAGGCGGAGAGAAATCGCCTATCTGAATCTAAAGTGGTTTATGGCAACACTTCTTGACCGGATGGATCGCACGAGTATGTACTCTGGATTGGAGGCAAGGGTTCCTTTGGCTGATCATCGAATTATAGAGTATGTATGGAATGTGCCTTGGGAAATGAAGTGCCCGGATGGACTCGTGAAAGGACTGCTGCGAAATGTTGGAAAAGGAAAACTTCCGAACGAAGTGCTCTTTCGCAGGAAAAGTCCTTATCCGAAGACCTATTATCCGGAATATGAGAAACGGCTTGGAGAAATGCTGCTTGAGGTTATGAACGATCCTGCTGCGCCGATCCGCAGCCTGATTGACAGAGAGAAGCTGAAGAGGTTTCTGGATACCCCGTCCGACTATGGACGCCCGTGGTATGGGCAGCTTATGGCAGGGCCTCAGATGCTGGCTTATATGCTTCAAGTTAACTACTGGTTGGAAAAATATCAGATTCAGATCATCCTTTGATACCACGGTCGATAGGAAGAAATAGCAGGACATCTAAATCCAACAGGAATATAAGGCACAGGATTTTTAAGTCCTGTGCTTTTTTTAAAATATCTGTTGACAGCTATGTGGAACTGTAATATAGTGTTCCTGAAAAGAACCACTAATTAAGACACCGCTTTTGACGCATAGTAAAATATTTTGAAAGAAGGGTATTATGGAGGAGAGCAGGGCGACAGAATATCTGGTGCATTTCGGGCTTTCCAGACAGGAGGCGCTTGTCTATGAACAGCTGCTTGCAGGCGGGAAGCAGACTGGGTATGAAATAGCGAGAGATACGGGCATATCCCGTTCCAACGCATACACTTCGCTTGCGGCGCTGGTGGAGAAAGGAGCCGCCTATCTGGTTGAAGAGTCCGCGAAAAAATATATTCCGGTCTGTCCGGAAGAATTCTGTGGCAACCGGATCCGGCGTATGCAGGAAGAACAGAGGTGGCTTGTCGAGAACTTGTCCCGCCCGGCGCCGGAAGAAGAAGGCTATATTACTGTAGACAGGGAAGAAAACATTAAGGACAGGATCTATAACCTGCTGGATCAAGCAGAAGAGAGAGTTTATTTTTCTTGTTCCGCAGTCTGTCTGGAGCAGTTTAGGGGAAAATTGTCCGCTATGGCAAAGAGCGGAAAAAAGATTGTTCTTATCACAGACAGGCCGCTTGTGATGGAAGGGGCTGTCGTCTATGTAACAGAGGAGCGGGGAGACCAGATCGGACTGATCGCGGACTCCAGATATGTGCTCTCGGGAGAATTTGGGCAGGGCAGCATGAATACATGCCTGTATTCAGGACAGAAGAATTTTGTCCGGCTGTTTAAAACAGCGATGGCGAATGAGATCGAACTGATTAAAATACGAAAAGGAGACAGATAAAATGAAGAAAAAACCATTTGTGACAAAAGAACAGATCGAAGAGGTTGCAAAAACTTACCCCACGCCGTTTCACATTTATGATGAAAAGGGGATTCGTGAAAATGTAAAGGCGCTGAAGGAAGCATTTTCATGGAATAAAGGATATAAAGAGTATTTTGCAGTGAAGGCAACTCCGAACCCATTTCTTATTAAGATATTAAACGAGTACGGCTGCGGCTGCGACTGTTCTTCCTATACAGAGCTTATGCTGTCAGATGCAATGGATATCCGGGGAAATGATATCATGTTTTCCTCCAACGACACGCCCGCGGAAGAGTTCGCCTTGGCGGAGAAGCTGGGCGCGATCATCAATCTGGATGATATCACGCATATTGATTTTCTTGAAAAGACCATCGGGTATATCCCGGAGACAATCAGCTGCCGGTATAATCCCGGAGGGTTGTTCAAGATTAGCAATGATATCATGGACAATCCGGGAGACGCAAAGTACGGAATGACGACAGAGCAGATCCTTGAGGCGTACAACATCTTAAAAAGCAAGGGGGCGAAAGAGTTCGGCCTTCATGCGTTTCTTGCAAGCAATACAGTTACCAATGACTACTATCCGATGCTGGCAAAAGTACTTTTTGAGCAGGCGGTGAGACTGTCCAAAGAAGCAGGAGTACACATCAAATTTATCAACCTTTCCGGAGGAATCGGTATCCCATACAGACCGGATCAGGAGCCGAATGATATCTATGCGATTGGTGAGGGGGTTAGAAAGGTATACGAGGAAGTGCTTGTCCCGGCAGGAATGGGTGATGTAGAGATTTACACAGAGCTTGGACGTTACATGATGGGACCGTACGGATGCCTTGTGACAAAAGCAATTCATGAAAAGCACACGCACAAAGATTATATCGGAGTAGACGCGTGTGCAGTCAATTTGATGCGCCCGGCAATGTATGGCGCGTATCACCATATTACAGTGCTTGGAAAGGAGGACGCTCCCTGCGACCATAAATACGATATCACGGGATCCCTGTGCGAGAATAACGATAAGTTTGCCATTGACAGGATGCTGCCAGAGATTGAGAAAGGAGACTATCTTGTGATCCACGACGCGGGCGCTCACGGATTCGCCATGGGTTATAATTATAATGGAAAGCTGAAATCCGCAGAGCTGCTCTTAAAAGAGGATGGAAGCGTGCAGCTTATCCGTAGGGCAGAGACGCCGGCAGATTATTTTGCTACCTTCGATTGTTTCGAAATCGGGAAAAAACTGATTAAAGGATATGCTGACTGATGTTAGTGAAAAATGGAAGAAATATTGGAAAATTGGCTGAAAAACATTGTTCTTTTTCAATATACAATGTATGATATATGTATTATATTGCCGAAAGTACAAAATCTTGATGTGCCGGCTGTATGATAACCGAATTGTCCGGATCGAAGCGTGCGAATCGGACTGCGGGGTAGAAGGAGGAAAAGAATATGAAAAAAAGAGGAATTGCAGTATTGCTGGCTGTGGGATCAGCCCTGTGCCTGAGCGCATGCGTTGGGGGATTTACAACAGAAGATGCCCAGAATTATGTCCAGTCCGCACTGGACGCGAGCTACAAAGCAGATTTTGAGGAGTATGTCGAACAGACAAACTCCACGCAGGAAGAAGCGGAAGCGATGTTCCAACAGAATATCGATAATGTTCTGGCAGGAATAGGGCTTGAGGAGGCGGGAGTCTCAGATGAGCTGGTGCAGCAGTACCGTGATGTGGCAGATGATTTACTGGGCTTGGCAAATTATGAGGTAACAGGGGCCGAAGAGACCGAAGATGGTTTTGCTGTTGAGGTTGCTTACGAGCCATTTGTTGGTTATGACAATTTGAATGCAGGCTTAGAGACGGTTCTGACAGATATTGCTTCGTCCATGACAGAAGTTCCCAGTGATGAAGAACTTAATCAGATCATATATGAAGAGATACTCAAGCTTGTCCAGCAGATGGTGGATGAGCCATCCTATGGAGAACAGGAGAATTTCACAATTCATATAAATAAAGACTCAGGTAATGTATATACCATCAATGAAGATGACCTTGTTGCTCTGGATCTTGCAATGTTTTCAGGCGAATAAGATCTGGGCAGGTGCATAGAAGAACATTGAGTGGATAATAGGAAATTAAGTATTGCAATGCCATTTTTTTAATGGTATAATTCTATCTGGTCGTCAAAAGGCGGCCAGACAAGCCGCTGTGGCGGAACTGGCAGACGCATACGACTCAAAATCGTACGGGAAACCATATGGGTTCGAGTCCCA
>NBJMC04201__coassemble_230_pt1 | contig 66308 bp, 66 predicted proteins | sample NBJMC04201__metabat2_high_PE_020 | metagenome-assembled genome bin NBJMC04201
ATAATTCCACACGTACGAATTGACGGGATGACGTCTGCCCACCTTATGCTTTCAAAATGATAATCATATAAGCGGATGACATCAAAGACTACGGTTGGGAAATATGGAGCTCCCAGAGTAAACACAATCCCTAAAGCAAATAATGTAATAATGATTTTCTTTCTTTTTTCCATAAATCTGTTCCCCAATCCCATATTTTTACTTGGTTTTTAATAGGTTACTGATGTCGATACCGTTGACTTTGTCTCCGAATCAGCCCTTACATACGCCTTTGTGCGGTAAGTTCCTCTTGACACTTTATATGTTTTACTGATTGACAGCATACTCCCTGTCCCACTGGCTGTCCATGATTTGACATCAATCCAGCTTCCACCGCTTTTTTTCTGCAAGGTAAGCTGCATGTATGTAATTTGAATGTTTGGTCTACAATTTAAATAGCCGCTGGCATCTGCCATTCCATTTTGATTTATAGTCAATTTCGCACTACATGTAATAATATTACTCAACCGCGGTTGAATTTGTCCGACATCAGTGGTCTGTGCCATTACCGGCAAAACAAAAATGAATGTAAACAGAGTGCATAAAGCAAGTATTCTTGCCTCCTTTATGAAGCGCATTTTTTCACCTCCTCATCAGATAATGTATTTCGATACCCTCCCTTCTGTACTATTTTTACGCTCGTTTAACTATATAACGCTGTCAGCGGACCTGTTTGTTACACAATATAAAAATTAAATTATTTTTTATTCCTGCTCGACCCAGCCGGAATAAATCTTTTCTATCTCTTCTTTTGTCAATGAATCCGCCGTAATCTGGAAGACACAATCTTCAAACTCACAATAGGAAAAACTGAAACCATCTTCATACCAATGAACTTCGATTTCAATACCATCAACATAGAGAATTTCCTCTCGGAGATACTCGGAATCAAAAATAGCGTTATCATTATCTGTAACTAGTATTTGATTCAAACCATATGTCTCCCCATCTCCGTTTTCGTACATGATCGTATGCAGATTCCCGTTCCCTTCATCGTATGTCATCTCATACCCATCGGGCACATACTGCGGTCTGCTCGGATGGAACTGCGTATCCTCTCCGTCCACAGAATAAGTAAGCGTGTAATAGTCGGAAAACATTTCTTTGATGGTGTCAAAGAATTTTATCCTGAGCGCCTCCACGCTCACTGTCAGGACGCCTGCAACAGCCAGCAGCACAATGAGGAATACTGCCGCTCTTTTTGCGATTGGCGCCGCGTGCTTCCTGAAGGAAAGATACCTTTCTTTTCGTATGAGCCGCCTCATCCTGCGCTCAAATCTGTCGGAAAACCTGTGCTCATTGTCAACGGCCTGCTCTATGCCCCGGATAAGAGCCTCATCGACAACAGGCATGTATTTATACAACCATTCATCCGTAATCTCAATATTTCTCATCAGGATATCACCTCCAGTCCTTCCAGAGCTTTTTGTATCATCTCTTTCCCTCTGGCAATACGCTGTCGTATCGTCCCCTCCGGGATCCTGAGGATATCGGATATCTCTTTGTTGTCCAGACAGCTTGAGTATTTGAGCAGGAATATATCTCTGTATATATCTGGAAGATTTTTCAATATATCCAGCACCTCGTTATCCACATCCGTGTCCATATAAGCTTCCCCATCGCATATATTAAAATTATCGGCAGATATCTCCCTACCGAAAATTCTTTTCCTCTTTCGGTAAATATCTATCGCCGTATTTTTCACGATTGCTGCCAAATATCTCTTCGTCTTTAAAGACTCTGTCTGCCCTATCTTGTCCATGTTTGCCGCCACTTTTATAAACGCCTCGTGTACCGCATCTTCCGCCATATAGTCATCACGCAGGATATCGCTCGCGATCTTCATCATGAAGCATCGGTATGTCTCATAGATCACAACAAATTTTCTTTTGTCCCCGGCGGAATCTATCATCATCAGATATATCACGGACCACTCTCCCCTTCCTCTTGTATAATAACGATACGAATACAGACATTTGTTACATCCTCACTGATAGATTCAGTATCTTTTATTTTCAGACAACAAGATATCCGCAGGACTATGTTGCCTGAGCGGCAAACAGAACACAGCGGCTCCGAAACCACGATGCAATCATAGACTGCGGATATCTCATGTTATAAAAAATAAAGTTTAAAATATACTTATCTGTTTAGTTGACCGTTCTCTTTACATAGGTTGTATGCAGGATGTGATGTGCCTTCTCACTTCCCGGCGCCCCGAGATACTCGCCGTATACCTTCTTGATAGACGGGTTCTCGTGGGATTTTCTGATCTTTTTCGCCGCATCGTTGTCATACAGCGCCTTCGCGCGGATCGCCCTTACATCCTCAAAGTTGCGCACTTCCGCGTGTACCTGAGGCTGTCCGCCTCCGCCTACGCATCCGCCCGGGCAGCACATGATCTCAATAAAATGATAATCTGCCTCTCCCGCGCGTACCTTATCCATGATCACCTTCGCGTTGGAAAGTCCGGAAACTACTGCAACCTTCACATCCATACCTGCTACATTGTAGGTTGCCTCCTTAATGCCTGCTGTTCCCCGCACTTCCGTGAAATCCAGCTTCTCAAGCGCCTCTCCGCTCAATTCTTCCACAGCTGTCCTAAGCGCGGCTTCCATAACTCCTCCGGTTGCTCCGAAGATAACTCCTGCTCCCGTGGACTCGCCCAGTGGATCATCAAAGCCTTCCTCCGGCAGGCTTCTGAAGTTGATTCCTACTTTACGGATGAGCCTTGCCAGCTCTCTCGTTGTAATGGAAATATCCACATCAGGCACTCCTGCCGCATATTGATCATCCCTCTGAAGTTCAAACTTCTTCGCTGTACACGGCATCACGCTGACGCACACGATATCTTCCGGCGAGATCCCCATTTTCTCTGCGTAATAAGTTTTTGTGATTGCTCCGAACATCTGCTGGGGTGATTTACAGCTCGACAAGTGCGCGAGCTGGTCTGGATAATAATGCTCACAGTATTTGATCCATCCCGGCGAACAAGAGGTCATCATCGGCAGCACGCCGCCGCTTTTCACACGGTCAAGGAACTCGTGCGCCTCCTCCATGATCGTTAAGTCCGCGCTGAAATTCGTATCAAATACTTTATCGAATCCGATTCTCCTTAAGGCAGCCGCCATCTTGCCTTCCACATCAGTTCCCATGGGATAGCCAAACTCCTCGCCCAATGCCGCGCGCACAGCCGGGGCAGTCTGTACGACCACATGCTTCGTTTCGTCCGCGATCGCCACCAGCACATCGTCAATGTTACTCTTCTCATAAAGCGCTCCCGTAGGACATGCCGCGATACACTGGCCGCATCCCACACAACTTGTGTCTCCCAGCCCCATCTCAAACGGAGATCCGATAAATGTAGCGAATCCTCTGTTGTTCGGTCCGATCACGCCCACACTCTGCACCTTCTCACACACAGCGGAGCAGCGGCGGCAGAGGATACATTTATTATTGTCTCGCACCATATGAACCGCGCTTTCATCTAACTCATACTCCGGACTTTCGCCCTCGAAATAATTCTCATCCGTAACACCCAGCTCCTGACAGAGTTCCTGAAGCTCACAGTGCCCGCTGCGGACGCATGAGAGACATTTCTTATCATGATTGGACAGAAGAAGCTCCAATGTCCTTCTTCTGGAATCTAAAAGCTTTTTCGTGTTTGTCTGCACTTCCATTCCCTCGGAGATGGGATGCACACACGCCGCCACTAGGTTTCTGGCTCCCTTTACTTCCACCACGCACATACGGCAGGCGCCGATCTCATTTACCTCTTTTAACCAGCACAGCGTCGGGATACGGATGCCCGCCGCCTGCGCCGCTTCGAGAACTGTAGAACCTGCGGGCGCAGTTACATTCAAGCCATTGATTTTTAAATTCACCATTTCCATATTCACTGCCCTCCCTTATTCCTTATAGATCGCGCCAAACCGGCATTTTTCCATGCAGGCGCCGCACTTCAAGCATTTCTCTGGGTTAATCATATGCACTTCTTTTACCTTGCCGATGATTGCATCCGCCGGACATGTTCTCGCACAGAGGGTACATCCCTTACATTTATCCGGATCGATCTTGTACTGCAGGAGGTCTTTACAGACTCCTGCCGGACATTTTTTATCCACGATATGGGCGATATACTCATCTCTGAAATATCTCAGCGTGGAGAGCACCGGATTGGGCGCTGTCTGTCCAAGAGCGCACAGGGAATTGGACTGTAAATGATAGCACAGCTCCTCCAGTTTATCCAGATCATCCATCGTCGCCTGCCCTTTGGTGATCTTTTCAAGGATCTCCAGCATGCGTCTGGTTCCAATGCGGCACGGCGTGCACTTCCCGCAGGACTCATCTACCGTAAATTCAAGGAAGAACTTGGCGATATCCACCATACAAGTGTCCTCATCCATAACGATTAGTCCGCCGGATCCCATCATAGAACCGATAGCGATCAGGTTGTCATAATCAATCGGCACGTCCAAGTGCTCTGCCGGGATACATCCGCCGGACGGGCCGCCGGTCTGAGCCGCCTTGAACTTCTTTCCATTAGGTACGCCGCCTCCGATCTCCTCTACAATCTCGCGCAGCGTCGTCCCCATTGGGATCTCCACAAGACCTGTATTGTTGATCTTTCCGCCAAGGGCAAACACTTTCGTTCCTTTTGATTTTTCTGTACCCATAGATGCGAACCACTCCGGGCCGTTGACGATGATCTGAGGAATGTTGGCGTAAGTCTCTACATTATTTAAGATCGTCGGTTTCTGGAACAGGCCCTTAAGCGCCGGGAACGGCGGACGCGGGCGGGGTTCTCCTCTGTTCCCCTCTATGGAAGTCATAAGAGCCGTCTCCTCGCCACAGACAAAAGCTCCTGCTCCAAGCCTTAACTCAATGTCAAAATCAAATCCGCTGTCAAAGATATTCTTTCCGAGCAATCCGTACTCTCTTGCCTGATTGATGGCAATCTCAAGACGTTTTACTGCGATCGGATACTCCGCGCGCACGTAAATATATCCCTGAGAAGCACCAATGGCATATCCGGCGATCGCCATAGCCTCCAGTACCGCGTGGGGATCGCCCTCTAAGATGGAACGGTCCATGAACGCACCCGGGTCTCCCTCGTCCGCGTTACAGCATACATATTTCTGATCCGCTTCATTAGCAGCCGCAAATTTCCATTTCATTCCCGTAGGGAATCCGGCTCCGCCTCGTCCCCGCAAGCCACTGTCCAAAAGAACCTTGATAACATCCTCTGGCTTCATTTCTGTGAGGACTTTTCCCAATGCCTCATACCCGCCTGTGCCTATGTATTCATCGATATTTTCCGGATTGATTACACCGCAGTTTCTAAGCGCCACCCTGTGCTGTTTCTTATAAAAATTTGTCTCGTTGAGGGGGATGATCTTATCCGTCTTTGTTGTCTCGTCATAGAGCAGCCGGGTTACAACCCTCCCTTTCAGAAGATGTTCGGATACAATCTCCGGGATGTCGTCCTCCTGGACCATAGAATAAAAAGTTCCTTCCGGGTATACGATCATAATCGGCCCCAGCGCACAGAGACCGAAGCATCCGGTCTTGACAACACCTACCTCCTCGGAGAGTCCGTTTGCCGCAATCTCTTCCTCCAGTCTCTCCCTGATCCTCTGGCTCCCGGAGGAGGTGCATCCGGTTCCGCCGCAGACAAGTACATGTGAACGATACATATTTTTATGCCTCCTTTTCGTTATGCGTTATTATTCTGCGCAGCGCTCAGCGTATATTTCGTCACGACCTGACCGCCCAAAAGGTGAAGACGCAGCACTTCAAGCGCTTTCTCGGGGTTCATCTTCACGTAAGTCACTTTTTCTTTTCCCGGCTCCATCACTTCCACGATGGGCTCATACTGGCACAGCCCGATACACCCGGTCTGTGTCACGCTGATCTTCTCTGTCAGGTTCTGTTCCTGAACCGCGTCGGAAAGAGCTGTCAGCACTGGTCTTGCCCCGCTTGCAATACCGCAGGTAGCCATGCCCACAACCACACGGATCTGGTTTTCATTCTCTGCGCGGACACCGACTTTTCCCTGCATCTTCTCCCTGATCGCACGTAATTCTTCAAGAGATTTCATAGTAGTCCTAATCCTCCTTTTCTATATATCTGCTCCTTTGTCCGTTTCCTTTTTGTTTGTCTCCAGATACTCTTTTATGAACCTGGAAATTTCCGCTTCCTTAAATGAAATATCTTCTCCGAGCATCTCTCGCATTTCTCGTGTATCCAGCACGAAACTCTCCTGCCCGTACTCATATGTATATCGGAAGTCAATATGCTCGTTGAACACAATCAGCGTCTGGATCGTGGAGCTGATATCTCCCAGCGGCATCCTGTCAATGTGTGACAGTCCGAACACCGCTTTTACTGTTGTTCCCTTTCCTTTTTCTGAATCAATCTGAAAACTGCCGCCCGTACTCTCCGCCGCCTGTTTGAAAAACGGAACGCCAAGCCCTACCTTTCTCGTGGTTCTTGTAGTAAAGAACGGATCCTGAACTCTTGACACCTGTTCCGGCGTCATTCCACAGCCGTCGTCCCCAATGATGATCGTCAGGGTATCCTCCTTTGGCTGTACGGATACTGTAATCCTGATCAGAGAAGCATTGGCCCGCACAGAATTTTCCGCAATATCCAGAATATTCAAAGATATCTCCGGCATCATACGTTTACTCGTACTTTTCCAAAATATCGTCCAGATCGTCTACTGTCAGACGTCCGTAGACTTCGTCATTGATCATCATTACAGGAGCAAGCCCGCAGGCGCCTACACAACGGCATGCGTCCAATGAAAACTTACCATCGGGCGTACACTCTCCGCCTACAATACCCAGCTTTTCCATCAGGGCATTGTAGATATCTCCGGAGCCTTTCACATAACAAGCTGTACCAAGACAGACAGAAATCCTGTATCTGCCCTTAGGATTCAGCGTGAATTGCGAGTAAAACGTCGCCACTCCATAGATCTTCTCCATAGGAATCCCTGTCTCATCCGAGATCATCTTCTGAACTTCAATTGGAAGATAACCATATATATCCTGCGCCTTCTGCAGGATCGGCATAAGGGCACCTTTTTCATCCTTGAGCTCACGGATTACTTGCATGAGTGCCTCTTCCTGTTCTTTTGTCCCGGAAAATGGAACTGTTCCTTTCTTTGCTGCCATTCTTCAACCTCCATTTCTCTCTTATCCAACCACACATGATTCAGGTCTTCAGCAGTCAGTAAGATATATTTTGTGCTCATTAGGTTTATGATATCACAAGATATTACAAAATACCACTTGTTTGTTATGAATTTTTTGTATGTTTTACACTAGTTTTATTCATCAACTCAAGATTATTATTATATAAAAATTCCTAAGCAATTTTTGAATACCCGCCTTCATATAACATTATTCATAAAATCAATTCATTGCTTTTTGAATACTCAAATGTTATACTGACGTTACATAATGTACAGCTGGAACGCTTCCAAAAACAGGGGTTCCGGCGTATTGTCCGTAATTATTTTTCAGGAGGGGCTTATGACAATCAAAGAAATGCAGAGAGTTCTGAACGCAAAATTTCTCTATGGAGAAGAGCTTGCGGATCTGGACGCACAGTTCGTTTTTTCCGCCGATATGATGAGTGACGTCCTCGCTTACGGCGGCAAGTGTTCCATTCTCATCACCGGATTGTGTAACCCACAGGTCGTGCGCACCGCGGAGATGCTGGACATTGTCTGCATCATCTTTGTGCGTGGAAAAATGCCGGATGAGCATATGCTTGCGCTTGCCCGGGGCAAGAACATCGCCATTCTCGCAACAGACCACTACATGTTCACCACATGTGGTATCCTGTATGAAAATGGACTACAGGGAGGTGCTTAAATGAGCGATCAGCTTACATTCACTTATGAGATTGATGGAGAGGACTTTACCCGAGCAGGAGAAGCAAGCAGCACTGTAAAAAATAAGCTCAAAATGCTTGGCGTGGACAGTGATGCCATCCGCAAAGTTGCCATCGCCATGTACGAAGGCGAGATTAACATGGTTATCCACGCGGACGGCGGGACGATCACAGTAACCGTGTCCGACAACGATATCACCATGGTACTGGCAGACAAAGGTCCGGGTATCCCTGACATTGACAAAGCCATGCAAGAAGGCTATTCCACCGCCAGAGAGGAAGTGCGTTCCCTTGGGTTTGGTGCAGGAATGGGACTGCCCAATATGAAGCGCTTTACAGATGAGATGAGGATCGACACAGCAATCGGTCAGGGAACTACCATCACTATGAGGGTGCTCCTATAAGGTAAGCGCCCGCATATAACTTCACGATTTAGGAAAGGAAACATAAGCCGTGGAAAAAAATAAATTTATGCGCTCTGTGCGTCTCAGAGAAGCTGACTGTCAGGGCTGTATCAACTGTATCAAATACTGTCCCACACAGGCAATCCGGGTGCACAATGGCAAAGCTCATATCATAGACAAATTCTGTATTGACTGCGGCAGATGCATCCGTTACTGTCCGCACCATGCCAAGATTGCGGTCTACGACCCGCTTTCTGTCATCAACGATTTCAAGTACACCGTGGCTCTGCCCGCCCCCTCGCTCTATGCGCAGTACAACAATCTAACCAATGTAGACATCGTTCTGAACGCACTTTTAAAACTGGGCTTCGACGACGTGTATGAAGTAAGCGCTGCGGCGGAACTGGTGTCTGAAGCCTCCCGCAAATACATAGAGGAACATGCGGACGAAGTTCCTTTTATCAGTTCTGCCTGTCCCTCCGTGATCCGGCTGATCCGGGTGAAATTTCCCTCCCTCATCTCCCGCCTGCTGCCCATCAAGGCACCGGTGGAGGTGGCAGCTGAGATTGCACGGGCACGGGCAATAAAAAAGACCGGATTAAAACCGGAAGAGATCGGCATCATCTTTATCTCTCCCTGCCCTTCCAAGGTATCCTATGCCAAGTCCCCTCTGGGAATTGAAAAGAGCAGCATCGACAATGTTGTCGCCATCAAAGATGTGTATCCGCTTCTTCTTCCGCATATGAAGCAAGACGAAAGCCAGCTGAAACCGCTCTCCCACTCCGGCAGGATCGGCATTGGCTGGAGTAACGCAGGCGGGGAAGTTGCCGGGCTGCTGGCAGAGAATTACCTTGCCGCCGACGGTATCGTCAATATCCTCCGCGTGCTGGAAGAACTGGAAGATGAAAAGCTCCACGGGCTTACCTTTGTGGAACTCAACGCCTGCAACGGCGGGTGCGTAGGAGGCACTCTTACTGTGGAAAATGCGTACATTGCCACAACAAAGACAAAACGGCTGATCCGGTATCAGCCCGTATCCAAAAATCATTTGGCGGAAAATCCCGATGTAAAAAATCTTTTCTGGGCTGATGACATTGAGTATGAACCTGTCTTCCGTCTGGGAAATACATTTAAAGAAAGTCTGAAAATGATGAGTGATGTGGAAAAACTGACCGCCAGATTCCCTGGTTTGGACTGCGGCTCCTGCGGGGCGCCTACCTGTCAGACTCTTGCCGAGGACATTGTGCGCGGAGATGCGACACCTAACGACTGTATCTATGTCCTGCGCGCCAATATCGCAGATTTGTCAGATAAGATCGCAGCACTGACCCGGAACAAAGACACAGATCAAGGTTTCAGTTCCCGGGACTCAGAGCTTCTCGACTCCTATATACGCACACTGACCGCTGAACTTGCATCCTTCGGCGTACCGGAGCACCCGGAAAACAGATAAGACGCCGGATAACTACGCAAAGTCCCGGTCTTTTAGGAAAGGATGACATGTATGAAATTAGAAAAAATATTAGAGCTGCCCGAATGCCGCACTCTGTCGGAGGGTGATCCAAATCGGGAGATATCCCGTGTATTCTGCTGTGATCTTTTGAGCATTGCTATGGGTAAAGCCCCCGCTGACGGAGTATGGGTGACTGTTATGGGGAACAAGAACACCCTGGCTGTGGCATCTCTTACGGATACGGCGTGTATCGTACTGGCAGAAGGCGTTTCCCTTGACGAGGGAACACTGGCCAAAGCTAGAGAGGAAAGGATCGCCATACTTGCGACAAAGCTTCCTGTATTCGATATCGCGCTTGAGATCTATCAAGCGGGCATAGAATGATCCCGCTCTACTATGATCTCCATATTCATTCCTGCCTTTCCCCATGCGGGGATGATGACATGACTCCGGCAAATCTGGTCGGTATGGCTGCTGTAAAAGGGCTGGACGTAATTGCCCTGACGGACCACAATTCCTGTGCCAACTGCCCTGCTGCCGTCTATCACGGGGAGAACTACGGCGTCACCGTGATTCCCGGCATGGAACTGACCACAGAGGAGGAAGTCCATGTAATCTGCCTGTTCCCCTCCTTAGAGAGCGCCCTCGCTTTTGACGCTCTCGTATATAACAGGCTTATGCCTGTTCCCAACCGGGAGGACATTTTCGGAAAACAGCAAATTATAGACGAAGAAGACCGGGTAATAGGCACAAAGGAAAACCTTCTCATTAACGCAGCTTTCATCTCCTTTGATGATGTCTTTCCTCTTGTGGAGTCCTACGGGGGCATCGCCTATCCAGCTCATGTGGATAAATCATCCACAAGCCTCCTATCCAATCTAGGATTCGTACCGCCAGAAAGCACATTTACTTGCGCGGAATTTCATGACTTTAAGAACCTGCACAGAATCAGGAAGGATCATCCGTACTTTAAAAAATGTAATGTCATCTGCTGTTCGGACGCTCATTACCTTGGGGACATCCACGAACCCACGCACCAGATACTTGCAAAGTCCCGAAGCATAGAACACATTTTCAAAGCACTCACAGTAATCTCACGCTCAACAGATTGATAAAAGCCGGAGTCATCCCCTCTCCGCAAGACGGATAAACTCTTCCATCTCAGGAGTTTTCCACTTATTTGTATGATAAAAGATCTGCCGGTATAAACTCTTTTGGAATTCCGGTACATCCAGTATGGAAAGGCGTCCTTCATCTACGCTCTCCTTAACAGCAAACCTCGGAAGATAAGAGATTCCTCTGTCTCTTTCTATCATCTTTATGATAAATTCCGTGTTACTGATCTCCAGAAAGGGCGTGATTTCCATACCCTTTGACTCCAGAAAATGATCCAGTTCCCTTCGGTAATTTTCATTTCGCTCCGTCAGAAAAAATGGTCTGTCCTGCAATTCTCCCATGGTAATTTTTCTGCGTTTTGCCAAATCGGATCTTGCTGAAGCTACAAAAACTATGGGTTCTTCTATTTCCAGCACTTTATTCCAACTGCTGCTGTGGCGAGATCTGTCAAGAATATAGATCAGATCCAGACGGTTATTTTCCATCATTTCTATCAATTCTTTGGGCGTGGCTGTCGTAATCTGGACTGGCACTCTCGGATGATTCTCACGAAAGTAAAATAAGATTTGCGGAAGCTTCGAAAAGCAAAGGGATTCTAATGTCCCAATGTGGAGAGGCGCATATAGTTCTCTCTCCAGTCTCATGAAATGCTTTGCTCTGTTCATTTCCATTACAATCTTATTCGCATAATCCAAGAACTGCCTGCCCTGAGCGGTAAGCCCAATCCCCTTCCCCATTCTGTCAAACAGTTTTGTATTGAGTTCGCTTTCCAAAAGCCTGATCTGAACAGTTACAGCGGACTGGGAGTATCCGAGATATTCCGCCGCTTTCGTAAAACTTTTTGTCTGTGTGACTGCCACAAATGTCTGAATCTGTCGTAATTCCATTGTTCTCCTGATTTCTACAGCATAAGACGGATAAAATGTCGAATCCTCCCATGCTATGAATAAATTTCATACCATCCATATATTTCATGAATTGGATTCATGTTTATTGTCATGATATACTACATAAAAGAGAACGTCAAGCTTTAAAATAAGCAACATGCACAAAAGCAAAGGAGGACACTATGGAAAAAACTAAAAAATTCAAACTGGGACTTGTTCCCAAACTCATCATCGCGATCATCGTTGGTATACTGATCGGGCAATTTACCCCTGAGCCGTTCTGCCGGCTTGTCATCACCGCTTCCGGCATATTCAGCACTTTTCTTAAATTTGTCATACCATTGATGATCGTTGCCTACGTTACAATGGGAATCGCAGATCTCTCACAGGGCGCAGGAAAACTCTTGCTCATTACCGTAGCTATTGCCTACGCGTCGACACTGCTAGCAGGTTCCGCGTCTTATACTGTCGCATACAATCTGTTCCCAAATTTTATGACCGAAAGCGCTCTTGATCAGATCGCTGCCACGGCTGACAATTCTCTCGAGGCTTATTTCAGTCTGACATTAGAGCCCCTTCTCGACACGCTTTCCGCTGTTGTACTCGCATTTATACTCGGTCTCTGCCTGTCCACAATGCGCGGCAAATCAATTGGCAGTGCCTTATATAACGGCATGAGCGATTTTTCAGGAATTATTGATAAGGTCTTGCATTCTGTCATCATCCCGCTCCTTCCTCTCTACATATGCGGGACGTTTGTAAACATGACATATTCTGGACAGACCTTTGTGATCCTTAGCATCCTTTGGAAGGTATTTCTTGTAGTGATTGCAATGCATCTGATCTGTATCCTTATTCAGTTCATCATAGCAGGTGCAGTCAGCCGGAAGAATCCATTTCGCTTGCTCAAAAACCAGATTCCCGGATATACTACTGCATTAGGAACCCAGTCGTCAGCAGCTACTATTCCTGTAAATCTGGAATGCGCCAAGGCAGATGGAGTCTGTGAACAAATCCGGAACTTTGTCGTTCCGCTGTGTGCAAATATCCACATGGCAGGTTCTATGATTACAATCACAGCATGTGCTACGGCAGTCTGCCTTATGAACCAGCTTCCTATCAGTCTTGCAACTGTCATTCCCTTTATCATGACCCTCGGCGTTGCCATGGTAGCATCTCCCGGAGCTCCAGGCGGTTCCATCATGACCGCTCTTCCTTTCCTCTATATGATATTCGGGACAACTGCGGGAGATCCTGACGGACCGATCTGCGCCATCATGGTAGCCCTGTATATCACACAGGACTCTTTCGGCACTGCATGCAACGTATCTGGTGACAATGCCATAGGCGTTATTGTAGATACAATCTACAAAAAATTTATACTAAAGGAACCTGTGACTAGTACATCCGCAGATGCTGCCGACATTTAATTTGTCAGGAGGAAAAACAATGTCTTTTATCAGTGTGTTTGACGTTCTTGGCCCCAATATGATTGGGCCGTCCAGTTCACATACAGCAGGGGCCGCAGCCATTGCGCTCCTTGCCCGTAAAATGTTCCATTATGAATTAAAAACTGTTCGATTCACCCTTTATGGCTCTTTCGCACAGACTTATAAAGGGCACGGCACAGACCGTGCCCTCTTGGGCGGAATTATGGGATTCTCCACCGATGACCGTAGAATCCCCGATTCTTTTACCATTGCAAGCCAAGCCGGGATTTCTTACAGCTTTTCTACAAACCTTACGGACACAGAAGTTCACCCCAACACAGTGGACATTCTCATGTCCGACGATAAAGGGCACACGCTCTTAGTCCGCGGAGAGTCTACCGGAGGTGGAAAAGTCCGCATCACCCGGATCAATCAGGTGAAGGTTGATTTCACAGGAGAGTATAGCACCCTTATCATAATCCAGCAGGATAAGCCCGGAGTGATCGCTCACATCACCCGGTGCTTAAGCGAAAAAAATGTAAATATCGCCTATATGAAACTGTACCGGGAAGAAAAAGGGAGCACTGCATACAGCATCGTCGAGTCAGACGGCGTACTGCCTGCAGAAGCGGCAGATCAGATCCGAACGAATTCATATGTTCAAGATGTCATGCTCATCCAGCCGCATGAAAAAAATGAACCGGATCTTTTACAAAAAGGTGCAGCGTCCCCCTCACAACAGGGAACAAATGAGTCTGTTTCCTCTGGGACAGAATCCGACTTATCTGCCTTAGAAGCACCGTACAGAAACAAAAGAAGATTCCGAAGCGGAATTGAACTACTCTCTCAGTGTGAAAATAGCGGCTGTCTTATCTCTGATATAATGCTCCAAAGTGAGAGCAGAGAGACTTTACGGCCAGAAAAAGAACTTTTGGATCAAATGCGCCACACATGGAAAATCATGAAAGCATCTGCCTTTGACCCGGTGAAATCTCCGAAACAATCCATCGGCGGACTCATCGGAGGAGAGGCGCAACTTCTCTCCCGGCACCATGCAGACGGAAAGAACATATGCGGAAACACATTAAGCCGCGCCATAACATATGCAATGGCAGTGCTTGAGAACAGCGCTTCTATGGGACTGATAGTTGCTGCCCCTACAGCTGGCTCTTCCGGCATTGTTCCCGGTGTAATGCTTGCTCTTCAGGAGGCTTACTCCCTATCAGACACTCAAATTATCCGTGCGCTTTTCAATGCTGGGGCCATCGGCTATCTCGCTATGCGTAATGCGACCGTGGCAGGTGCGGTCGGCGGCTGTCAAGCAGAAGTCGGTGTAGCAGCTTCCATGGCAGCTTCTGCTGCTGTAGAACTTATGGGCGGGGCGCCAAAGCAGTGCCTGTATGCCGCTTCCACTGTCCTGATGAACATGCTCGGCCTTGTCTGTGATCCTGTGGGCGGACTGGTGGAGTGTCCCTGTCAGGGCAGAAACGCCGCCGGAGCGGCAAACGCGCTCACAGCAGCCGAACTTGCTCTAAGTGGAATTCAGCAGCCCATCCCCTTTGACGAGATGCTGGATGCCATGTATACGGTGGGAAAAAGACTTCCTTCGGAATACCGCGAGACCGCCAAAGGTGGCTGTGCGGCAACTCCTACGGGCTGCTCTCTGTGCAGCCTAAACGTGGAATAACATTCCGAAGTATTTAAAATTTTCATTTTAATAACGTACGATATCCGCAGAACTATATTGCATCGCAGCTTCGGGCCGCTCCATTCTACGAGCCGCTCACGCAATATAGTTCTGCGGATATCTTATTCCTCAAAAATCAAAATTTTAATATACATTCGATTATTCATCTGTATAGCCTCTTCATCAGAATCCGAATTCTTCATAATCCTCTGGCAGGAATCGATGATAAGTCATGTGACACCCCTCATCCTTAAAACAGTACACATACTTGTCCTGCGGGTCGTCCTCAAAACGGAGCATGTAGTCAAATTCTGCGTTGTCTATTTTTTCGAAATGTACTTTGTCAGAATATGCCTCAAACAGTTCCCGTATCTGCCCTATCGTACATCCATGTTCCCTAACCAGCGCGATCAGCTCTGTGATAAAATCTCGTTCTCCCGCAAGTCCATGAATGTAATCCGCACCCTCCTCCGGGATCAGAATGCAGAACCGCCTGTCTTTTCCCGATATCTTTACATCTCCTAGCCTGTCTTTTACGACAACGCGGAAATTTTCCAGTATTCCCATCATTCCCGCGGCATCCTCCTCCGTTCCGAAAAAATGATTCAGCGAGCTCAGCGGATAATATAGCCTTACCTTCTCCCGCATGTACCCTAATTTTGCCTGCTGTTCCTTTATCACATCTACGATGTTCTTCTCCAGCTTTTCATAATTCATTCTGTCACATCCTCCAATTGAAAACAGATCACTTTTTTCAGATCCTCCAACCTCACCCCAACTTGATAACCGATCTTCCCTCCGCTGAAAATGATCTTCTCATGCTCCTGCGCACTTTTGTCTATGATAGTGGCAAATTGCTTCTTCATTCCGATGGGGGAACAGCCGCCGTGTATATATCCGGTTAGGGAAAGCAGCTCCTTTGACTTAATCATCTCAATACTCTTTTCCCCTACACTTTGAGCAGCCTTTTTCAGATTTAGTTCCTTATTCACCGGCACGACGAACACATAATTCACCTTGGATTTTCCAACTGTTACCAGCGTCTTAAAGACCATGTCCGGGTCCTCTCCAAGCGCTTCAGCAACCTCCATTCCACTGACAGCCCCGGTATCCACATAATTGTGGCTTATATAGTTAATCTTCTTCTGATCTAAAATGCGCATCACATTTGTCTTGTCATTATTTTTTGCCATTATCTTCACCTTTTGTTATTGTACCATTCATCATCATACGCTGTCCCGGTATCCTTATCCCATGCCATAAGCAGCTCTTTCTCTCCGGTCGCATGATCTGTCTGTTCCTCCAACACCTTAAAACCTTCCCGTAGATAAAACATAAGTGCACGTTCATTTTTCTGATATACGTTCAGAATCAGCCTGCCTTTTACCGCTTTCACATAATTAATCAGGGCTCTCCCGATCCCTTTAGACCGTTCTGCCCCTTTTACAAAAATCCCTTCTACATGATTTTCGTTCATGCCTATGAAGCCGGATATGATCCTCTCTTCCCCCGACAGGTTATCTCTGTCTAAATTTTTGTCGTCATAAACATATATCTCTGAGCTCTCCAACAGTTCTTTTACCATGTTAAACTGATTTATCCAGTAATCCGCTGAAATGAAACCGTGGACTTCAATATTTGATTCAAGCCAGATATCCGCCACTTCTTTCATATCTGACTTTTCTACTTTTCTAATCATATCCTGTTCACTCCCCGACATAAAATCTTCATGCCTTTCCTTTCTCTCTTAAGCCCTCATACATTTTTTCAGACACAGGCATGTCCACCCCAAGACGCCTGCCCTCTCTCACGATATATCCGCTGAATGTATCGATCTCCGCCGTTTTACTCGCCCGGATGTCTCTTTGCAGGGAACTGGTCGCATCATCTGCCAACTCATAATAAAAACGGTGTATGATCGTGTCTATATGCTCCTCCCTCACTCCGACGCCCTTCGCCAGCGCAACCTGAAACGCCTCCTGTACAAGTGCTTCATACTCCTTTGCCTTCACCGGATCATTCCTAAGTTCACCAACAGTGTTATCGTAATATGCACTCGATACATTGTAGGCACAATTTAAAATATATTTTCTCCAGATTTCTGTCTCAATTTCATCTGTCATCTTATGGTCGATATCCGCGCCAGTCAGAATGACGGATACTTCGTTCACCTTTTCCTGCTGTTTTTCGTCTGTGTCTTTAGTACCAATACGCAGATAAGCATAATTATTCTGATGGGTGATGGAATAGTCCTCATTGGCAAAAGCGACGATATAAATCAGTGAATCCACCACTGTTCCTCTTCCCAGCATAGAGCGGATACGCTCTCCCGGATCCACCCCGTTCATGACCGGGATAACTACTGTATTCTCGGTCACCGCGTGCGCCATGTCCGCGCACACTTGTTCCAGAGAATAATTTTTCACACAGACAAATATGTAATCTTGCTCCTTAAGCTCCTCCGCTGTCACAACATTTTCAGGCATCACGTGGATCTCACCCTTATAGTCGCTGTGCAGCGTCAGCCCGTTTTTCAGAATATGATCTTTTCTCGCTCCCCGCGCCACAAGTGTCAGATGCGGGCAAACTCTGCCTAGCATCGCCGCAAGGTAACCCCCGACACCGCCGATACCGACAACAGCAATTTTCTTCTCTGTGAAATCATTTTTTTCCATCTTACTTCTCCTTTTCCATAACATAATTTGTCAGCAGGATTCCCTTTCGCTCCACCTGCTGTTCCCTGATAACCCGGTATCCCCGTTTCTCAAAAAACGGCCGTGCCGTAATCGACGCATGCGTGGTAATTTTCTTCACATTTACCATGCTTTCCAGCTTATCGCACAACACGGTCCCGATGCCCTCTTCCTGATGATTCTTATGGATATACAGCCGATCCAGATATCCCGTGTCATCTATATCCCCGAACCCCACAATCCGCCCGCCGCGAACGGCCACATAAGTGTGATGTTCCCAAAAAGACCTGTTCCACGCTTCAATATCGATAGCTTTACCTGCCCACGCGGCAAGCTGCTCTTCCGAATAGTCTCTTGCGTTTACCGTGTGGACCGTGTCATAAAAAAGCTGTGCCAGACACGGGCAGTCGACGCTCTCATATTTACGGAGTACTGCCTGTCTTATTCCTTCTTCTCCCATAGCGGGTCATACCTCTTCGTCCAATGCCTCGATCAGAAAACTGACCGGACGGAATCCATCGTTGCATGAAATCATAGCGGATTTTTCATTTTTCATCCATCCATCATAAATATTTTTTCCACCGTGTGCCAATGTCATTACAAAAGGAGACATGGATTCCCAAGCACTGTCACACAGCCCCTTGGGCTTTTCCCATCCGTTGGCAATAAACACCTGACCTTCTCGCAGATCGCAGGCATGTTCCATGGGATTCTCATATCTTCTCATCAAATCTTCATAGCATGCTACACGCATCACTGTAATCCTGCATTTCTTCATTGCCTCACCTCTTCTGCCCGGCGGACTTGACGATTGTCCCCGAACCGTTTTTGGTTTCAAATTTCCTGTATATTTTATCATATCCGAAACACATCTGACAACACAGCCCGCTCTGCAATATTTGCTTTTCTCCCGGATTCTATGTTATCCTAAGAGGGCAAAATCACTATATTTATCGGAGGTATCTATATGAAGTTTACATTCGCACACAACAATCTGAATGTCTTTGATCTTGAGAAATCACTGAAATTTTACAAAGAAGCGCTGGGACTTACCGTCACTCGCACGAAGGAAGCTGAAGACGGAAGCTTCAAGCTCGTCTATCTGGGAGACAGCACAACTCCTCACCGGCTTGAGCTGACATGGCTAAGAGATATGGACCGCCCATACAATTTGGGTGACAATGAGATCCATCTTGCTTTTACGGCAGATGATTACGACGCGGCATATGCAAAACATAAGGAGATGGGGTGTATCTGCTTCGAAAATCCGAAAATGGGCATCTATTTCATCTCAGACCCAGACGGTTACTGGCTGGAGATCATCCCCGCAAAATAAACGGCATAGCTGTCACAGTGAAATTATTCTAAAAACAAAAAGGATGTTCTAAACTTTGAATCTGAAAACTCACAGTTTAGAGCATCCTTTAAATCGTATATTACTGAATACATCTACCAGCGAACATACCACATACCGCTCTGGACAGGAGCAACCTTTACGACGTCTCCTGTTGTCGGCGCATGAATCATCATTCCGTTTCCTATGTAGATACCACAGTGCCCGCTCTTGACACAGATATCACCCGGCTGTGGGTCGCTTACCCTTGGCAGGCTCGCAAGTGAGCCGGACGTACATACACGGCTGTAACTTCCCGTAACCGCATATCCTACAAGCCCGGAGCAGTCGAATGTGTTCGGTCCCGTTGCTCCCCACACATACGCACAGCCAAGCTTGCTATATGCGCGGTCTACAATTGCATTCCCGGTAGATGGGCTGTAAGATGGAGCTGAACCCGAAGAACCACTGGAGCCGCCGGTATTCCCGTTGCCGCCTGTCTGGGAACCGCCGCTGTTAGCTGCCTCCTGCTGCCGTCTGGCCGCTTCCTCAGCCGCCCTGCGCTCTTCCTCGGCTTTCCTTGCCGCCTCCTGTATCATCTCATCCAGATTGGAGATCTCATCTTGCTTATCAGCAATGGTGTCTGACAATACTGCCTGCTGCTCTTGGAACTCAGCCTCGTCTTTCTCCAGACTGTCCATCTCTTCCTCCAGCTTCGCTTGGAGATTCTCAATCTCAGTCACAGTGTTGGCATATTCCTGAAGCTGCTCTCTGTCATATTCGTGAACCTGCTGTGAATACTCTGCCTGTGAAAGCATGTCTGAGATATTGCCGGAGGACATCACCTTCTCCATGGTGGCTGTCCCACTTCCGGACTCATACATATATTTGATGCGAAGCTTCATCGCGTCATACTGCTCTTCTTTTTTCTCCTCAGCCGCCGCCAGATCCTTCTCTGCCTGAGCGATCTCCTCGCCTGTCTGTATCAGCTTATTCTCAAGCTCGGCAATCTTGGATGACAGCGCGTCAAGCTCTGCCTGAAGGCTTGACAGTTCGCTCTGGGCATTTGCCTTCTGATCCTCCAGTTCGCTCTGGGTAGGCTCGGCAAAAACAGGCGCCACGGTGAGCGAACAGGTCAAAACTGCTGCTATAAATGCACTATGTACTTTCCTTAGTCTCATCTCTTCACCTTTCCTTATATTATTATCTATATCCCCACATATAGGCATGATACAACAGAAACATCGGATTTTCAACAAAAAAAGTGTAAAAAATGCATTTGTGGGGTAAATCTGTATTCTATATTCCCAATATGTAATAGATTATAATAAATATCCGACATTTTTTCAACACTTATTTAATATTTTCGTAATATCTCACAAAGAATACAGCTCCCTCCCCGGAATAAAACAGCCGCCCGCCGCCATATCGCCGGGGATTGTTCCCTTCTCTTTTCCGATATGACCGCGCGCGGCATTCTCTTTTACTGAATTGTCAGATTTGTATATCCCATGAGGCTTTCATCTACTTCCCTTGCCGCCTCACGCCCTTCCCGGATTGCCCAGACAACGAGAGACTGTCCTCTGTGCATATCACCTGTGACAAATACATTTTTTACATTTGTAACATATTTCCCTGATTCTGTCTTAACATTTGTACGCCCGTCAGTTTCCACACCAAAGGCTTTTGTGACATAATCCTCGCTTCCCAAAAATCCAGCTGCAATGAGAACAAGATCTGTCTCGACCGTATACTCACTGCCCGGAATCTCTGACATCGTCATCCTGCCGGTTTTCTCGTCCCTTTTGCTTTCCAGCTTCACCAGCACTGCTTTGCACACCCTGCCTTTTTTGTCTTTGACAAACTCCTTCACCGTTGTCGTATACACACGCGGATCCTCGCCAAAAACTGCGATCGCCTCCTGCTGCCCGTAATCTGTCTTGCACAGTTTAGGCCATTCAGGCCAAGGATTGTCTTGCGCTCTCTGATCGGGTGCTTTTGGCATCATCTCAAGCTGTAGCACGGACTTTGCCCCGTGGCGTATGGAAGTCCCCACACAGTCGTTTCCCGTATCGCCGCCGCCAATTACCATGACGTTCTTTCCCTCTGCGGAAATGTATGAGCCCTTCTTTACCTGCGCAATGTCGTCCGCTTTTTCCTGCCCGGGCTTTGTCCACAGCGCTTTTGTCGTGGATTTCAGAAAATCTACCGCAAAAAAGATTCCGTCCGCATCCCTTCCCGGCACTTTGATATCCCGGGGATTGGACGCTCCGCAGGCAAGGATTACCCTGTCATATTCTTTTAAGAGCTGGGCAGGCTTTATGCCCTTCCCCACATTAGTGTTCAGGCGGAACTCGACGCCTTCCTCTTCCATGACAGCCAGCTTGCGGTCAATATGCTGTTTCTCCAGCTTCATGTTCGGGATGCCGTAGCGAAGCAGCCCGCCCGCCTTGTCTTCCCGCTCAAAGACAGTTACAAAATGTCCCCTGCGGTTTAGCAGATCCGCAGCAGCCAGTCCGGAGGGACCGGAACCGATGACCGCCACCTTCTTGCCTGTACGCACCTTGGGTGGACGGGCCTTAGCATAGCCTTTTTCATAGGCATTTTCAATGATAGCGTACTCGTTACTCTTCGTTGCCACCGGCTCCTCATTGAGCCCGCAGGTACAGGCGTTCTCACAGAGCGCTGGGCAGACTCTCGCCGTGAATTCCGGGAAATTATTCGTCTTGACAAGCCGATAGTACGCCTCTTCCCAGTTTCCGTTATAGATCAGATCATTCCACTCCGGCACAAGGTTGTGAAGCGGGCATCCGCTTGCCATCCCCATCAGGTTTAAGCCGGACTGACAGAAGGGAACGCCGCACGCCATGCAGCGCGCCCCTTGAAGTTCCTGCTCCTCTTTGGTAAGAGGCGTATGGAACTCATTAAAATGACTGATGCGCTCAAGCGGCGCTTCCGCTGTCTTATCTTTTCTCGCATACTCCATAAATCCTGTTGGTTTTCCCATTTTATCCGCCTCCTATCTTCCGTTTTTCACCATATTAAATGCTTCGATCTGGGCTTTCTCCCTGCTTAAGCCCTTCTCTTCCATCTGGATAATCGCCGACATCATCTTCTCGTAATCCCCGGGAATTATCTTCTTGAACTTAGGAAGATATTCTTCAAAATGATCCAGAATCTGTTTCCCGATTTCTGAGTTTGTATAGGCGACATGCTCCTGTATCATTCCTTTTAGTTCCTGAACATCGTACTTGTCTGTCACTCTTTGGATCTTTACCATCTCCTTGTTGACCCTTGTGTAAAGAGTGCTGTCCATATCCAGAACATAAGCGATACCGCCGCTCATTCCCGCGGCAAAGTTTTTGCCTACCTGACCTAAGATCACCACGCATCCCCCGGTCATATATTCGCATCCGTGGTCGCCCACGCCTTCCACAACCGCATGCACACCAGAGTTGCGCACGCAGAAACGTTCTCCGGCCACCCCGCTGACATATGCCTTTCCGCTGGTTGCTCCATAGAACGCCACGTTTCCGATGATGATATTCTCATCCGACTTAAATGCCGCTCCTTTCGGCGGGTATACGACCAATTTTCCACCGGATAACCCTTTACCAAAATAGTCGTTACTGTCACCTGTCAATTCCAATGTCAATCCTTTTGGAATAAACGCGCCAAAGCTCTGCCCGCCTGCGCCATTGCATTTGATAACAAAGCTGTCTTCCTCAAGTCCCTCGGGATATCTTCTTGTAATCTCAGACCCGAAGATCGTTCCGAACGTCCGGTCTGTGTTTGTCACATCCACCTCAAGGCTGCGCTTCTGTCCTTTTTCCAGCGCCGGAAGAAGCTGCTTTGCCAGCACTTTTTCATCCAGTGTTTTTTCCAGCTCAAAATCATATACTTTCTTCGGATCGAAAATCATGCCCTTCTTCTGCTTTGCGTATGGATTATGCAGGATCCCGCTCAGATCAAGCGACGCCGCTCTCGCCGATGTGGGATTCTCCTTCACCTTCAGAAGATCTGTACGGCCCACCAGTTCATCCACTGTGCGCACGCCAAGCTTTGCCATGTACTCTCTTAGCTCTTCGGCGATAAATCTCATGAAATTCATTACATACTCCGGCTTCCCAGCGAACCGCTTGCGAAGTTCCGGATTTTGCGTCGCCACACCTACCGGACATGTATCCAGATTGCAGACGCGCATCATGACGCATCCCATAGTCACAAGGGGCGCTGTGGCGAATCCGAACTCTTCCGCCCCTAAAAGCGCCGCAATTGCAACATCGCGTCCGCTCATGAGCTTGCCGTCTGTTTCAATGCGCACCCGCTCGCGCAGCCCGTTCTCAATCAGCGTCTGATGTGTCTCAGCAAGGCCCAGTTCCCATGGAAGTCCCGCGTTTTGGATGGAACTTCTCGGCGCCGCACCAGTTCCTCCGTCGTACCCGGAGATAAGGATCACTCCTGCCCCGGCTTTAGCAACGCCTGCCGCGACGGTTCCCACACCTGCCTCAGATACAAGCTTTACCGAGATCCTTGCGTTTTTATTAGCACTCTTACAGTCATAGATAAGCTGCGCCAAATCCTCAATGGAGTAGATATCGTGGTGAGGCGGAGGCGAGATCAGACTCACTCCCGGTGTAGAGTGACGTGTCTTTGCCACCCATGGGTAAACCTTTCCGCCCGGCAGATGACCTCCTTCTCCCGGCTTTGCCCCCTGCGCCATCTTGATCTGAATCTCCCGGGCGCTTACCAGATAGCGGCTTGTTACGCCAAAACGGCCTGACGCCACCTGTTTAATGGCAGAGCACCGCTCTGTATCCAAACGCTCGATCTCCTCCCCACCTTCTCCGGAATTGGACTTCCCGTGAAGACGGTTCATGGCAATGGCAAGGGTTTCATGCGCTTCTTTGGAGATAGATCCATAGGACATAGCGCCAGTCTTAAATCTGGTGACAATGGAGTCTACGCTTTCCACTTCCTCAAGGGACACGCCCTTTTTCGGATAGTTGAAATCTAGCTGTCCTCTCAGGTTGATCTTCTCTCCTTCTTCGTCCACCATCCGCGTATATTCCTTGAACATCTCATAATCCCCGCGCTTCGTGGACTGCTGGAGCATATGGATGGTCTGCGGGTTGTAGAGATGCTCCTCTCCGCCGCTCTTGTATTTGTGCCGCCCCACGCTGTCCAGCGTCATATCCCCGTCCAGACCAAGCGGGTCGAACGCCTGTGTATGGAATGCGGTGTAATCCTCCGCGATCTCTTCGATGCCGATTCCCCCTACACGGCTCACTGTATCCGTAAAATAGTGGTCAATGAACTCTTTCTTTAATCCAACTGCCTCAAAGATCTTGGCGCCTTGATAAGACTGGATTGTAGAGATCCCCATCTTGGACGCAATCTTAATAATGCCGTGAATAACCGCGCTGTTATAATCATCTACTGCCGCGTAGTAGTCCTTGTGGAGAAGCCTTGCCTCAATAAGCTGACGTATGGACTCATGTGCCAGATACGGGTTGATCGCACAGGCGCCATATCCAAGAAGCGTAGCAAAATGATGCACTTCTCTAGGCTCGCCGCTCTCCAGAATCATAGCGACCGATGTTCTTTTCTTCGTCCGGACAAGGTGCTGCTGCAGCCCGGATACGGCAAGCAGCGACGGAATCGCCACATGGTACTCGTCCACCTCGCGGTCGCTCAGAATCAGGATGTTAGCCCCTTCCCTTATCACACGGTCCACCTCTACAAAAAGATATTCCAGCGCTTTTTCAAGACTTGTATTTTTATAATATGTGATCGGGATCTCCGCTACCTTGAAGCCTTCTACGTTCATATTTTTAATTTTCAGAAGGTCTGTGTTTGTCAGGATCGGGTTGTTAACCCTGAGCATCTTGCAATTTTCTTCCTTCTTCTCCAGCAGATTTCCGTCCCGTCCGATATAGATAGTCGTTGAAGTCACGATCTCCTCGCGGATAGCGTCAATGGGCGGGTTTGTTACCTGAGCGAAAAGCTGTTTGAAATACCCGAAGAGAGGCTGGCGTTTGCGTGAGAGCACGGAAAGAGGTGTGTCAATCCCCATCGCCGCAATCCCTTCCCCTCCATTCTTCGCCATAGTAAGGATTGAACTCCTCACATCCTCATAGGCATATCCGAAGGCTTTCTGAAGGCGGGTGCACTCTTCTTTTGTATATTTCGGGATATCCTTATTTGGGATGGGCAGATTTTTCAAGTGGATCAGGTTGCTGTCCAGCCACTCTCCGTAAGGCTCTTCATTCGCATACTTTTCCTTGAGCTCTTCATCATCGATGACCCGTCCTGCCACAGTATCAACCAGAAGCATCTTACCCGGATGCAGGCGCTCTTTGACAAGGATCTTCGCCGGGTCAATGTCCAGCACGCCCACCTCGGAGGAGAGGATCAAATTGTCATCGTCCGTGATGTAATATCTGGATGGACGAAGTCCGTTTCTGTCTAAAACAGCTCCCATCACATCTCCGTCTGAGAATAGGATGGACGCAGGACCGTCCCACGGCTCCATCATAGTTGCATAATATTGATAGAAGTCCTTCTTATTCTGGGACATGCTGCGGTTGTTCACCCACGGTTCAGGAATCGCGATCATCACGGCAAGAGGAAGTTCCATGCCGCTCATGACCATAAATTCCAGCGCATTGTCCAGCATCGCGGAATCTGATCCTGATGTATTGATGGCTGGAAGTACTTTGTGAAGCTCGCCCTTTAGGCATCCCGCTTCCATGGTCTCTTCCCTCGCCCGCATCTTATCTGCATTTCCCCGGATCGTGTTAATCTCTCCGTTATGCACCATAAGCCGGTTCGGATGCGCTCTTTGCCAGCTTGGCGCAGTATTGGTGCTAAAACGGGAATGAACCATGGCGATAGCAGACTCGTAATCCTCATCCTGAAGATCCGCAAAAAACTGCCGGAGCTGTCCTACCAAAAACATTCCCTTATATACAATCGTGCGGCTTGAGAGGGAGACTACATAAGTGTCGTCACTGCTCTGCTCAAACACTCTTCGGACTACATAAAGCCTGCGGTCAAAGGGAAGCCCCTTCTCCACCCGGTCCGGCCGCTCGATAAATGCCTGCATAATACACGGCATACAGTCTGACGCCATCTTCCCCAGAACCTCGGGATGAACCGGCACTTCTCTCCATCCGAGGAAATTGAGTCCTTCTTTTTTCACAATAACTTCAAAGATATTCTTTGCCTGATTGCGTTTCAACTCATCCTGCGGGAAAAAGAACATCCCCACGCCATAATCCCGCTCTCCGCCGATCTCAATGGAAAGCGGTTTACAGACCTTTCGGAAAAAACGGTGGGATATCTGAAGAAGGATGCCCACACCGTCCCCGGTCTTTCCTTCTGCATCCTTTCCTGCCCTGTGCTCCAAGTGTTCTACGATCTCCAGCGCTCCCGCCACTGTCCCATGGCTCCTCCTGCCTTTAATATTTACGATGGCGCCGATCCCGCAGTTGTCATGTTCAAAACTTTCCCTGTACAATCCCTGCTGTATCTCATTTAGTTGTTTCATGGTCGGTCTCCTCTCTTTCGTTTTCATGCTATGACTATACATAATTTTTTTCATTTTGTAAACAGGAAATCTCTTGAAATCATCTGATTATTCGACTATTTATTATTTTTATATTAAATTATCTGACTTTTAATCAAATCTCCACCTTCATCGCATAGAGGTGATATTTTCCGTATAGCCTTTGTATTTCAATGGTTTTCTCTGCTTTTTCCGCAAAATAATATGGCAGAAGCGATTTCTGCCATACACAATTCCATATTGTATTTTTATCAGAACATATCACGTTTTTCCCCCGAAGAATGCTGCTCTCCCTCTGAGCTCAGCATTCTCTGCAGCAGGACAAATGTCACAGAACAGAGAAAAGCACCGCCGATCGCAGCAGCTGCCATTCGGACCGGGTCCGATGCGATCCACTGGAATCCCCCTGTTTCTGTCAAGAACACAGATCCCATGTTCATCACAATATGCAGAATCACCGGCGCTTTTATTGTTCTGAACTTCTCATATAGGTAAGAAAGCATAAGTCCCAGCAACAGCGCGTAAATCGTCTGCGTTGTGCTAGTGTGCATAAACGCAAAAAACACAGATGAGCATACTGCCGAGTACCAGAACCCCTGCCGCTCACGGAACCGTTTAAACAAAATCCCTCTAAACATCATTTCTTCTGCCACAGGAACCACAACTCCGAGAACAAGGAGCTGCATAGGAAGTCCCGCGGTATACAACACTTCCGCCGTCTGCTGATACTGTGCGTCATAATAAAAGGCAAGCTGCGCCATCGCCGCCAGACACGTGGCAGCCACACATCCTGCCGCACCGAAGAGAACGATATAACCATAGCCCACCGCCGGCATTTTGGGAGCAATTGAGACACCTAGCATTTTTTCAAGTTTTCTATCTTTTACAAACAATGGAATCGTCAGAGCGAACGTAGCAAGGGCAGTTACTCCGGCAATCTCTACTTGATAGGCTGCAATCAGATCAAACGCAGGCTCCAGCGCTTCCAAACAAGTCTGGAACCACTCCTGCATAGTGGGCATTGTCCCCTGATTAAGCACATCTGCGTAAGCCCGCAGAATATAAGGCATACTGACCACAAAATCAATAATTGTCTGGACTCCCCACTGGATCCCAAGATAAGCAAGCATCGGTCCCGCCAAGCTCCAGAATGGGTTTTTCCTCTGTATCTGATTCATTCTCTGCCCTCCGCTTTCTCCATGATCCATGTGCGTATATCCTCTTCTTTTCCATTGACCGTCCCCTGAGCCATCTCGGGCCTGCCACCCCCTCTGCCTCCGAAGAACGTGTGAAACTCTTTTGCGAGAGCCCGCATATCCTGCTCCCTGCTCCCGATCACATAGCGGTATGTCTTATGTTCCTTATCTCCTTTAACAGCACTGTCTGCTATCACCGGATGGAATACAGCACACAAACAGTGCCCGCTATCCAATACTAAGTTCATCAGAAGACGCATAGACTCTCCTTCTATATCTTCTGGGAACACACAGACCGGATCCGGCCCCGGAGGAATCAGTTCCGCCCGGCACGCAACCAGCTTCTTCTCCTTTTCTACAAGCTCGTATTTCAGGGCGTCGCGCTCTCTCCTGAGGTGTTCCACCGCCGCAGCAGTCTCATTTTCTTTTGCACAGAGCAAAGCGGATACCGCTCTCGCCTGTTCCTGCTTCACCCTATAATCCGCAAGAGCCCTCACTCCGCAGAGCATTGTCACACGGACGCCGCCTTTGTATCTCTGTACATTGGTCAGCTTAATCAATCCGATCTCCCCAGTCCGTACCACATGGGGCGCACAGCATGCACAGCTGTCATAACCGGGGATGACGATGATCCGCACCTGCCCTTGGATCTCAATCTTACTGCGGTATTCCATGCGGGCAAGTTCCTCCTCCCCAGGATAAACCGTCTCCACTTCCAGATTCTTCCACACCGCGCGGTTTGCCTCAAGCTCAAGCTGTACCAGCTCTTCCCTTGTGATCTCTCCATTAAAGTCCATGGTACAGTCCTCGCTGCCCAAATGAAATCCCACGTTATTATATCCGAAGCGCCTTTGGACAAGACCGGACACAATATGCTCCCCGGTGTGCTGCTGCATCTTCATGAAACGCTCATCCCAGTCAATGTTCCCCTTCACTCGGCTCCCCACCTCCAGCGGTGCGTCTGTCACATGAATAATACGCCCGTCTTCCTCCCGGACATCGAGCACCCGGGCCGTTCCCAGAGTTCCTGTATCCGCGTACTGACCGCCACCCTCTGGGAAAAACGCAGTGCAGGAAAGCTCAACCTCATAGAGAGCGTGCGTTTCCTCCGCCGGGAAATCCGGCGCTGCTTTACGCTGGCAGTTTGTCACAACAGCTTCAAACTGCGCAAGATGGCTGTCCTGATAAAACAGTTTTTCTGTCATCGGTTATCCTACATCCTTTCTGGCGCCTCGAACCCGAGCAGTCCGATACACAGCTCAAGCACCCGCCTGGTCAGCACAAGAAGCGCAATATAACCAGACTTCTTCTCTTCATCTTCCTCGGAGAGAATTTTTGTCTCATGATAGAACTTGTTAAACTCATTCGCCAGCTCATAGATATACGCACACAGCTTATGGGGCGCCAGCTCCTCATAAACCGCCTCCAGTACATCGTTAAACTTCAGTACCTGAAGCATCAGCGCCTTCTCATACTCATTTTCCGCAGGCCGCACAGCAAGTTCCTCAAGGCCGCCTCCATTTTCCTGATGTTTGGCAAGAATCGATTTAATGCGCACGATCGTATAGAGGATATACGGTCCTGTATTCCCTTCAAAAGAAGTAAAACGGTCTACGTCAAAGATATAATCCTTTGACGCCTGATTTGAAAGATCCCCGTACTTGATAGCGGCAAGGCCCACAGTCTGCGCCGTGCGCTCTGCTTCGTCTTCTTCCACAGTACGGTTGTCCATGATCTTCTTATACATTTCCTCATTGATGTCACGGATCAGGCTTTCCAGACGCATCACGCCGCCCTCCCGGGTTTTAAAGGGCTTTCCGTCCTTCCCGTTCATCGTCCCGAATCCGAGGAACTTTAAATCCACTTCCTGACGAACAATACCTGTTTTCTTCGCGCAGCGGAACACCTGTGTAAAGTGCATCTCCTGACGCTTGTCCACCACGTAGATCACCGCATCAGGCTGGTAATCCTTCTCACGCTCCACCAAGGTGGCAAGATCCGTCGTGTCATAGAGAGCGGCGCCGTCGGACTTTAGAATCATGCAGGGCGGCACTTCCTTATTGTCTGTCTCCTCCTGAACATCCACCACGAGAGCGCCTTCGTCATAGCGTGCATAGCCTTTATCCTTTAACATCTGTACCATGTCAGGGATGTATTTCTGCGCGTCTGCCTCTCCTTTCCAAAGGTCAAACTCCACATTCAGCCTCTCATAATTCTTTTTGAGATCTGTCACGGATACATTCATGATATGCTCCCAGATCGCACGGTAGCCGCGGCAGCCGTTCTGAAGGAGATAGGTCGCATGCAAAGCTTCTTCTCTGTATTCTTCATTCTCCTTTGCATACGCGCTGGCCGTCGGATAGATCTCTTCTAGTTCACCAATGGTAAAGGGCGCCTCCTTCGGATACTCGCCCTCAAAACCTTCGTCAAAATATGGAAGATCCGGCCGGCGCCTCTTCAACTCCGTAATGATCAGCCCCATCTGATACCCCCAGTCGCCAAGATGAATATCGCCGATGACGCGGTTCCCCTTGAACCGGATGATCCTCTTGACGCTCTCCCCGATAATGGCGGAGCGCAGATGACCTACGTGAAGCGGTTTCGCCACATTAGGACCGCCGTAGTCAATGATGATTATATTGGGGACCGCCTCTTCTTCCACTCCTAGTTTTTCCTTAGCAGCCATCTCGTTTAAGTAGTCAGACACACAGTTAGGAGACAGTTTTAGATTGATAAAGCCCGGCTTTACCACATCTACCGCCTCAAAATATACACTGTCCTGTAGATTCTCCGCCACTTCCTCAGCGATCATAAACGGAGCTTTCTGATACCTCTTCGCCCCCGCCATGGCTCCGTTGCACTGATATTCACACAGATCCGGGCGGTTGGAGAGAGTCACCTTTGCCAGCTCTTCGTCATAACCCGCTTTCGCAAACGCGCCCCTCATCTCCATTGTAATCAGTTCCAGTAATGTTTTCAATTTCTTCCCACTCTCCTTTAATCCATATGAATGTTATTCTATCATGTATGCAGGGACAGAGCAAGATTTTACCGCCGCTGTTCCATTCGCCGTCAGATCACTGCTGTACTTCCGCCCGCCGCAGAATGTCGTACACATGCGCCGGCTCACTTAATTCTACATAGAGTACCTGCTTTGAGTGGGGCGCGCTCTCCTGCTCTTCCCCCTCCTCATTGAGGATACGTTTCACTTCCACTTCCACGTTTCTACCATCCGGTTTCATGATCTCAATCATTTCTCCCACAGAGAATTTATTTCTCTGTTCGATCCGGCACAGCCCGCTTTTCACCTCACCCACAATACCGAGATATGTATACTCCTTATTATAGGTATTGCTGTCGTAAATCTGGGTGTTTTCATCCGGTTTTCCAAAGAAAAATCCCGTAGTAAACTGACGGTATGTACAATTAGATATCTGATCCAGATACCACGGCATATTCTTGCGGTACAATTCAGGATCCTTCTGATAGTCGTCGATCGCCCTGCGGTATGTGCGCGCCACAGTCGCCACATAGAGCGCCGTTTTCATACGCCCCTCAATCTTTAGGCTATCGATCCCCGCATCAATCAATTCCGGGATGTGCTCAATCATGCACAGATCTTTAGAATTAAAAATATACGTTCCGCGCTCATTTTCATAGACAGGCATGTATTCGCCCGGCCTAGTCTCCTCTACCACGGCATACTTCCACCGGCACGGATGGGTGCATGCCCCGTGGTTTGCGTCGCGCCCTGTAAAATAACTACTCAGAAGGCAGCGCCCCGAATAAGAAATGCACATGGCCCCATGCACAAATGTCTCGATCTCCAATTCCCCCGGGATATTCTCCCGCAGTTCTCTAATCTCTTCCAGAGACAGCTCTCTTGCCGACACCACCCGGCTTGCGCCCTGCCGGTGCCAGAAGTTGTATGTCCCATAATTCGTGTTATTTGCCTGTGTGCTGATATGTCGCTCAATCTCTGGACAAATCTCCTTCGCAATGTCAAATACACCCGGATCAGCAATAATCAAAGCATCCGGACGGATTTCTTTCAACTCTTTAAAATATTCTCTCACCCCATGAAGATCCTCATTATGCGCAAGGATATTCGCTGTCACATACACCTTGACATCACGGGCATGGGCAAACTCAATTCCTTCTTTCATTTCTTCCATGGAAAAGTTCTTCGCCTTTGCCCGCAGCCCGAATGCTTCGCCGCCAATATACACGGCGTCTGCCCCGAAAATGACCGCTGTCTTTAACACTTCCAAACTGCTGGCAGGAACCAATAACTCAGGATGTCTGCTCATACTTTCTTTCCTTTCTTCACACTCACAGCCACACCATCCCCCAGAGGGATGATGGATGTTGTAAGTTCCTCGTTATGTTTTAATTCATACAGGTACTCCCGCATCCGGGCATGGATCGTACGGTTGCGCCTCTCCACCGCGAAGCGGGACTGGATCACATCCCCGTCTTGCATCACATTATCTGAGACAAGGACACCGCCCTCTCCCAGCAGCCGCATGGCATCAGGCAAATAATGAATGTACTGGCCCTTCGCCGCATCCATGAAGATGAAATCATAAGGTCCGTCCAGCTTCCTCATCACTTCCAAGGCATCCCCTTCTATGAGAGTGATCTGATCTTCTTTCTCCGCCCTGCGGAAATTCTCCCTTGCAACAGGAATCCGTTTCCCATAATTTTCTATGGTCGTAATATGGCACTCCCCGGGCACGGCTTCACTCATGAGCAGCGCCGAAAAACCTACCGCGGTTCCAACCTCAAGGATGCTCCCCGGCTTATGCATCAGCAAAAGAACCTTTAGAAAGCTCTGCATTTCCCTTCTTATAATCGGCACATCCGCAGCGCGCGCCTCCGCCTCAACAGCCTCCAGAAGATCACTGTTCCTTGTATCCAATGAATTGATAAAGGTGACGATCCGCTCGTCTACTATCATACCCTGTACTCTCCATTTCATATCCAATGCCGATGCACGCGCGGTTTTCCCGCTCATACACCGGCATTTTCATTTTCATTGTTTCCTATTGTCCCATAACAGTTCACGGCTGAACTGTTATACATCTACATCCATGATGATCGGGATGACCATAGGTTTTCTTTTTGTTTTCTTCCAGATATAGTCATTCATCGCGTCACGGATCACAAGCTTAATCTTGTTCCAATCCGTGTGCCGTCCGCCCAGACATTTGTCCAGCGCGTCAGCCACCGCCCGTTTCGCGTCATCCATTAGCTGCTCGGACTCTCTTACATAGACAAATCCACGGGATACAATATCCGGTCCTGCAAGCAGACGGTTTGTTCTCCGCTCCAGAGTAAGCACCACGATGATGATGCCGTCCTCTGCAAGATGCTGTCTGTCGCGGAGCACGATATTCCCCACATCGCCAACACCGAGACCGTCCACGAGGACTGCCCCTGTATGAACCTTGTCCACGACTTTTGCGGACTCATCGTCCAGCTCCAGCACATCGCCCGACTGAATGATAAAGATATTTTCCTTCGCGATACCCAGCGACCTTGCGATCTCCGCGTTCGCCTTTAAGTGGCGGTACTCGCCGTGAATCGGGATCGCGTATTTCGGTTTCACGAGAGAGTAGATGAGCTTTAACTCTTCTTGGCAAGCATGTCCAGATACATGGGTATCCTGGAAAATAACCTCAGCGCCTTTTGCGGACAGCTCATTGATCACTCGGGATACCGATTTCTCATTTCCAGGGATCGGATTGGAACTAAAGATAATGGTATCGTTTGGTTGGATGGTCACCTTTCGGTGCACGTCTGCCGCCATCCTTGACAGAGCAGCCATGGATTCTCCCTGGCTTCCCGTTGTGATAAGCACCATCTTCTCCGGCGGATAGTTCTTCATATCGTCAATCTCAATCAATGTGTTGTCCGGCACATGCAGATATCCAAGTTCGGAAGCCGTGGAGATAATATTTACCATGCTGCGGCCTTCCACGACAACCTTTCTGCCGTACTTATATGCAGAATTGATGATCTGTTGGACACGGTCAACGTTGGACGCGAATGTGGCGATGATCAGCCTTGTATCCTGATGTTCCGCAAAAATATGGTCAAACGTGATTCCCACTGTCCGTTCAGACTGTGTAAATCCGCGTCTTTCCGCATTTGTACTGTCAGACATCAGCGCCAGCACGCCTTTCTTTCCGATCTCTGCAAATCTCTGAAGATCAATGGCATCCCCGAATACTGGTGTATAATCTACCTTGAAGTCTCCTGTATGAACGACCACGCCTGCTGGAGAATAGATTGCCAGAGCCGAGGCATCCTGGATACTGTGATTCGTCTTGATAAATTCAATCCTGAATTTTCCCAGATTGATGGACTGTCCGTGTTGCACAACCTTGCGTTTCGTGCTGCGCAAAAGATTATGCTCTTTTAATTTATTCTCAATAATGCCCATAGTCAGCTTTGTCGTGTAGATCGGAAGATTGATCTCTTTTAACACATACGGCAGGGCTCCGATATGGTCCTCATGTCCATGGGTGATGACAAAACCTTTCACCTTGGAAGCATTGTCCTTTAAATATGTCACATCCGGAATCACCAGATCGATCCCGAGCATATCATCCTCCGGAAATGCAAGACCGCAGTCCACGACAACAATACTGTCCTCGTACTCAAAGGCAGTAATATTCATTCCGATCTGCTCCAGACCGCCCAGCGGTATGATACGCAGTTTTCCTTTCTTCTCTTTTTTCAAAAAATAAACACCTCCGTCATTTTGTTTTTTTCATACATTTTTTGCAGAGGCCGTAGAACTTTAATTCGTGGTCAAGCACATGGAATCCAGTAGAATCTTCAATGTACCGTTCCAGCTCATCCAGAAGATCCGCATCAAAAGGAATCACCTTACCGCATCCCCTGCATATAAGGTGATGATGATTGTGTTTCGACCCGCTGCCAAGCAGATGTCCGATCTCATATCTCACACACCCGTCATCCAGATTGATCCTGTCTACAAGCTGGATTTCCCAGAGAAGCTGAAGCGCGCGATACACTGTCGCCAACCCAATCTCAGGGTAATCTTCCGCCACCAGCTCATAGATATCCTCCGCCGTCATATGCCTTCCGCCGTTCTGTTCCAGCACGGAAAGAATAAGCAGGCGCTGCCGCGTGACCTTCAATCCTTTTTCTCTCAGCTTTTCCTTAAGCATTTTTTCTGTATTCTTCTGTTCCATGCGCGTTCTCTCGTCCCTTGCAGTAATAGATCTTTTTCGTCTACTGACCGTTACATCTCTATACTTACGTCCTCTAACAACTCTTCAAATACTTTGGACACTGCCAGAAGTTCTGTCTCGTCCTCAACGATCTCATAGACACTATCTCCCGGTTTCGGTTTTTCCGTCTCCTTGAGAATCAGACACTCTGCGTCTTCCTCCTCAGAATCTGTAACGAGTATGTACGTACTCCCGTTTATCCTCGTCTCCTCAAGAACGAAAAATTCGTCCCCACCGGTACCGTCTGCAAAAGCAAACCTTATTTTCTCCATTTATAAACCCCTTATTTTTAACTCCCGTCCGCTTTGTTTCACACCTGGCCATTCAAGTTTCTTCCCGTCTCATGTGCATGAGATCTAAATACCCCTGAAGAATGAAAACCGCCGCAATCTGGTCAATGTGTTTCTTCCTGTTTTCCCGTCTGATATTACTCTCGATGAGCGTGCGCTCCGCCTCTACAGTCGTCAGCCGCTCATCCCACATTACAACCTCAAGCCCTGTCCGTCTGTGGAGCATGTCCCTGAACTCGAGAGATTTTTCTGCACGCTCTCCGATATCATTGTTCATATGCTTTGGAAAACCAAGGATGATCTTTTCCACATCATACTGTACGATCAGTTCCTCGATACGCGCGCAGGTCTTCCTCAGTTTATTCTCCTCTTTCCGCACGATCGTCTCGATCGCCTGAGCGGTAAGCCCGAGGGGATCGCTGACCGCCACTCCGACAGTCTTTGTCCCGTAATCAAGTCCCATGATCCTCATAACTAATTATTCCCAAGAATTATGTTCGATATACGCCTTTAAAAGCTCTTCCACGAGTTCATCTCGCTCCACCTTCATCACAAGGCTCCTTGCCCCATTATAACTGGTGATATATGTGGGATCGCCGGACATGATATATCCCACGATCTGATTGACTGGATTATACCCTTTTTCCTTCAGAGCCTTGAACACAATCTCAAGAATATCTTTTGCCGAGATCTGTGGACCGGGCTCCACCTGAAAGAATTGTGTGTTACCTAAATCACTCATTCTTCTGCTCCTCCTTTTGATATAGTCTTATGTTTCATACAGCTTTATGCTTCAGTCGAATACCACCGCCTGTACATCTCATTAAACTGTGCATTTTCTCTGGGAAAGCCCAAAATCCCTATATACAATTCTAATATAATCCGATTCAAAATTCAATGTATAATTTGTGAATCATTTTCAATTTGAAAGTTTACGATACAATTTTTAAGATTTTCCTTGTTCTCTAGTGCAATTTTAATATATTCTTTCGTATGCCCTGTCTGGACAGGCTTCCCTCCAATAACATCCTCTTCCTCAATAAGTACTTCTACTTCCTTTCCAATAAAAGAAGTCTCATAAGCTTTTTGCTTGCGCTCATTTAATCCAATCATAACCGTACTTCTTTCTGCCTTCACGCGCTCGTCCACCTGATCCGGCATCACAGCTGCCTTTGTCCCTGCCCTTTGGGAATATTTAAAAATATGTGTCTCGTAAAAATCCACCTTGTCCACAAAAGCAAGGGATTCCTGAAACTCTCCATCCGTCTCTCCTGGGAATCCTACGATCACATCGGTCGTCAGAGCAGGATTGTCAAAATATTTTCTGAGAAGAACACATTTCTCATAATATTCCCCGCTTGTATATCTGCGGTTCATCCGCTTTAGCGTCGCGTCACATCCACTCTGGAGGGATAGATGAAAATGGGGACAGAATTTCGGCATAGCAGAGAGTTCTTCCGCAAACTTTTCCGTGACGATCCCCGGTTCCAGCGAACCGAGCCGTATTCGCATAATCCCCTCGATCTCATGGACAGCGCGTATTAGATCAATCAGATGCCTCTCACCGTCAAAATCAATACCGTATGAGCTTAAATGGATCCCTGTAAGCACTACTTCCCGGTACCCGTTCTCTGCCAGAGTTTTCACTTCCGCCGTCACATCGCCCAAAGTCCTGCTGCGCACCCGCCCTCTTGCATAGGGAATGATACAATATGTGCAAAACTGATTGCAGCCGTCCTGAACTTTGATATAGGCGCGGGTGTGCTCCCCTGTTTTCGTCAGCCGGAGAGATTCGTACTCACGCGTATATCCAATATCTTCCATTTCGATGAGACATTCTTTCTCATGTTCAGTGGAATGTTCTCTCTCATATTCTTCAAGGATCCGCACCAGATCCTTCTTATGGTTATTTCCGATAATGATATCAATGCAAGGATCGACGTCTTTCCCCTCCTGTGCCTGAACGTAACACCCTGCCGCTACAACAACCGCATTCGGATTCATTTTCCTCGCACGGCGGAGCATCTGCCGGGATTTTCGATCCGCGATATTTGTAACAGTGCATGTGTTAATCACATACACATCAGCCCCTTCTTTAAAGGGAACAATCGCATATCCCGCCTTTTCAAGCAGTTCCTGCATCGCTTCTGTCTCATATGCATTTACCTTGCATCCAAGATTGTGGAACGCCGCTTTTTTCATACTGATTTTACCTCTTTTTACCGCTTTTTTCCTCTATTGTTTCTTGACTTTTACCATATCTTCCCGTAGAATATACATAAGGTTTTTGCAACCTTATTTTATTGTATGATTCAAGGAGGGCTTTTTAAAATGAAAACAGTACAGATTTCATTAAACTCAATCGACAAAGTAAAATCTTTTGTTAACGAGATCACAAAGTATGACAATGACTTCGATTTAGTGTCCGGAAGATATGTTATAGATGCCAAATCCATCATGGGAATTTTCAGTCTTGATCTTTCCAAACCGATCGATCTGAACATCCATGCAGATAGCAATATTGACAGCATTCTTGCGGCACTGGATTCTTATATTATCAAATAAATAATAGTTAATAAAAGTCTACTTAATCAGGGAGCCGTCTCAATATGAGCCAGCTCCCTTTTTGCTGTACCGTTCAAACAAGCCTATATACGGATGATTTCCGCTGTCTCGATTGCCATTTTCATAAGGGAATCGATCACCTCTGTCAGATTCTGTTCCGACTTTTCTATACGCTCCACATTCGGCTTTGTCACCGGATGCTTTGCCACGAAGATCGTACAGCAGTCCTCATAAGGCTGGATTGAAGTTTCGTAAGTGTCGATCTTCTCTGAGATCTCCACAATCTCTCTTTTGTCAAATCCAATCAGCGGGCGATATACAGGCAGCGTACATACCGCATTGGTAGCCGCAAGGCTCTGCATCGTCTGACTTGCCACCTGTCCGATACTTTCTCCTGTAATCAATCCAAGACATCCATCTTTCCTCGCAAAATATTCTGCAATCCTCATCATATACCTGCGCATAATAATCGTCAGCTCATCATGAGGGCATTTTTCATAAATTGCAAGCTGAATATCTGTAAAGTTTACAACATGGAGCTTAATAGGGCCTGCATACACCGATACAAGGCGCGCCAAATCAACAACCTTTTCCTTTGCCCTCTCGCTTGTGTACGGAGGAGCATGGAAATAAACTGCCTCCAGCTCCACGCCTCTCTTTGCGATCATATATCCGGCTACTGGGCTGTCAATTCCGCCGGACAACAGAAGCATCGCACTTCCGTTTGTGCCCACGGGCATGCCGCCCGGTCCCGGAATAATCTCTGAATAGATATAAACTTCCTCGCGGATTTCCACGTTTAGGCGGACATCCGGAAGATGAACATCCACCTTCATACGGGGATATGCGTCAAGAACAGCCTCGCCTAGCTCACAGTTGATCTCCATGGAATTCATAGGATAACGCTTATTCGCACGTCTCGCCTCCACTTTAAAGGTCAGGTTCCCTTCGGGATACATCTCACCCATGTAGGAAATCACGTCTTTTTTGAGCTCCCCGATCTCTTTTACCGATTTTCTTACTACCGGACAGATACCGACGATTCCAAAGACTTTTTTTAAACTTTCCACCGTCTCCTCATAATCATATGCGCCCTCGCAGTCCACATACACTCTCCCGTGACACTTATGGACAAGGAACTCTCCTTCCACGTTTTTCAGCGCATACCGGATCTGGCGCACAAGAGCGTCCTCAAACAGATATCGGTTCTTCCCTTTGATCCCTATCTCGCCGTACTTAATTAAAAATGAATGAAATGTCATATTCTTCTCCTTTATCAGCGCCGTGTGAATTTCCGAAGCATCGGTATACAATTATATAGTGTTTCCAGGGTATAGTCAATTTCTTCTTTTGTAGTAAACTCTGACATGCTGAAACGAACAGTTGCATCCAGATATTCTCTTGGAGCTCCGATCGCCTTTAACACACCGCTGACTGCCGGATGGTTTGAGGAACACGCAGAGCCGGAAGAGACACAGATCCCCTTATCCTCCAGCGTGTGCAGAAGAACTTCGCTGCGCACGCCGCCCACGCCCACACTGATAATATGAGGGGCACTTTCCTCATCTGTCACGCCGTGGACAACCGTATCTTCCATCTGCAGGATTCTCTCGATAAAATATGCCTTTAATTCCCTCATAAGCGCGGTCTTCATCTCCAGATCCCGATAGATAAGACTGGATGCAAGCCCGATACCTGCAATTCCGGGTACATTTTCCGTACCGGAGCGGATATCCCGCTGCTGTCCCCCGCCGAACATAATGGGATGTATCTTCACCCTGCTGTCGATGTAGAGGAACCCCACCCCTTTCGGTCCATGGATCTTGTGCCCGCTCGCCGAGAGAAGATCGATACCCAGCCGCTTGGGATAGATCCGATACTTGCCGTATCCCTGCACCGCGTCCGTGTGAAGCAGAATCGAAGAATTATACCGTTTCGTAATCTGCACGGCCTCATGAATAGGCTGCACGGTTCCAACCTCATTGTTCACATACATAACCGACACAAGGATAGTTTCCGGGCAGAGTGCTTCTCTTAAGGCATCCAGCTGTATCCTGCCCGCTTCATCTACCGGCAAATAAGTGACGCGGAACCCTTCTTCTTCTTCCAGATACCGCATAGTGTTCAAGATCGCCGGATGCTCGATAGATGATGTGATCAGATGGTTTCCCCTGCGGCGGTTCGCCCGCGCGCATCCGATCAGCGCCAGATTGTCACTCTCCGTGCCTCCTGAAGTGAAGAAGATCTCTTTATTATTCACCTTTAAGAGTTTTGCGACTGTCTCCTTAGCATCCCGGATATAACGCTCCGCCTCCACACCTTTGCGGTATAAGGAGGAAGGGTTCCCATAATCCCGGCACATAACTTTATATACCAGTTCCCCCACTTCCGGATAACACATGGTCGTGGCGGAATTGTCCAGATAAACTTCCATTTTCCCTTTCCTTTTCTATATTTTCATAAATATTATATTCAGTTCAGCGACACAGTGTCCGCCTGCAAAATCATGCCCCACAGGTTCTTACAGGGCGTCCGAACAAGTGGATTGCTATGCAGCGCCCGGCAGAGGGGCTTACAAAATTTCAAGCCTGTACATCAATATGGATAAAACTGTCAATCCCGCAGTCTCCGTCCTGAGTATCCGTTTTCCAAGAGACACTGGATAGACCCCCGCCTTTTTCGCAAGCTCTACCTCTTCTTCCTCGAATCCCCCCTCCGGGCCAATGAAAATCCCCACAGAGTGCCCCGCTCTGATAGTATCTATTACCCGTGCCGTCTCTTTTATTCCTTCCTCCAATTCATAGGGGATGAGCAAGATGTCCAGATCCTCTGAAAGCTCCAGAGCTTCTGCAAATGTCACGGCATTTTTTACTTCCGGGATCATACTTCGTCCAGACTGTTCCGCCGCACCCTTGGCGATCGCCTGCCATCGCGCCTGCTTTTTTGCCGCTTTCTTTTCATCCAGCTTTACCACGGAGCGTTTCGCCGCAAATGGAACGATACTGTATGCCCCCAGCTCTACCGCTTTCTGTACAATCCAGTCCATTTTATCCCCTTTGGGAAGACCTTGGAAAAGCACGATCCGAGACGGAAGCTCCGTATCAGAATCCATCACTTTCAAAATATCAAGAAGCGCACGGTCATCTTCATATGAACTCACACAACACAGATAAGTCTTTCCCTCTCCGCTGTTGACCCGCAGATCCTCTCCGGGCTTCATACGAAGCACATTTTTCATATGATTGACGTCCGCACCTCCAATATAGATTGTATGTTCCTCTATCTGTTCTGGTTTTACAAAGAATTGCTGCATTTCCTGTCTCCTACATGTTTCAGTTCTTACACTTGTTCACCCGGCAGACACATCTTTTTGGCAGTAACGCATACCCACTCTCCCTGATAGGCCACGTCAAGCACCTGAAGCCCTGCAGCCTTCACTGCATCCACCACATCCTGCTCTTTATCGTCAATAATTCCACTGGTAATATAGATCCCGCCTTTTTTTAGCTGGTTTACAATCACTGGTGTCAGACCTACAAGAACGTCGGCGAGAATATTTGCCACCACAATATCATAACATTCATATCCCACATGATCCTGCACGGACTTGTCATCAATGATATTCCCGATCATTACCTCATACCAATCTTTTGATATTCCATTCGCTTCCATATTCTCATGGGTGGCCTCAATGGCACACGGATCAAGGTCTGTTCCCACGGAATATGCAGCTCCAAATTTCAGCGCCAGCATGCCGAGGATGCCGCTGCCGCAGCCCACATCAAGGATCCGGGTGTTTTTTGTCACATATTTCCGGATCTGACGGATACAGAGCTGGGTCGTCTCGTGCATACCTGTTCCAAATGCAGTCCCCGGGTCAATATGAATAACCATCTTGTCCTTATCTTTGGCTTTTACTTCCTCCCATGACGGGATAATCAGAATGTCGTCCACATAAAACTGGTGAAAATATTGCTTCCAATTATTCACCCAGTCCACATCTTCGGTCTCGGACTCCTCAATCGTACATTCGCCCACATTCACATAGGCTGACATTTCTTTTAATCCACGTTTTACATCTTTAAGAATCTTCTCCTGATCCTCCTCAGGCTCCATATAGAAACTTAAATAGGCCACCCCGTCGTCCGCCTCAATCTGAGGAAGAATATCCACGAACATTTGCTCTTTGTCAGACTGGGAAAGCGGAATCTTATCCTCAATCTCCACTCCCTGTATACCAAGGTCCATCAGCATGCTGCTGACGATGTCCTCCGCCTCTGTTGTTGTCTTTAACCGAAATTTATTCCATTTCATATATGATTCCTCCTACTCTTTCTCAAACCAAAGATTCAGATCTACATTCGCGTTAATTCCGGGCACTGCCCCGGTTTCACTGTACTGCCATATTTTATAATCATAAGGACACTGGGGGATATCGTGATAATCTGCATACCAGAAATCATACTCTGTAAGTTCTTCCATATCAAGGGTAAATGCCATCCACTTCATGTTTGAGTAGATCATAGGATCATATCCCGCCTGACTGACTGTGTCGCAGAACACCTTGCAGAAATTAGTAAATTCTTTCCTTGTGTTCCCATCCGTCCGCGCTGTATCCCACTTGATCTCCTCCGTATCATAGATGACCGGTCCGCTGATATTATAAGGCTTTAACTTATCCAGTACGAACTCTGCCTCCTCAGCCGCCTCAGCCCCGCTGATGGCCTGTGAAAAAAAGTAAACGCCCACATCCAGCCCCGCGTCAAGCGCCCCTTGTATGTTCTGTTCATACATTGCGTCCATAACGAGAGCGCCTGTCTCGCCATAAGCACGGTATCCAAGCCGGATGATGACGAATTCGATCCCGCTTTCTTTCACCAATTTCCAGTCGATCTCCTCACCTTGAAATTCAGACACATCAATACCATGCCGTGCCATCACTCCACTTTTTTCATCATGGAAACTTTTATAACCTGTCTCTTCATCTGTCTCAAGATAAGAAAAGTCATATGTGCATTTCGGGACGGATCCTAGCAGAGCAGCCTCGTAGCTGTTTCCCTCCACATCCTGAAAAACATAATACTCCTCTTCCCCTCCATCTCCACCGCCGTTTTCCTCTTCTGTTTCTATTTGTATGCCACCGTCCTCCTCCGATAGTTCTCCCGATGTCTCAAGCCCCCTGCCTGAACAGGATATCAGAAAAAAGAATGCCGCTCCGAAAAGAAGGGACAGAGAGCCGGCAATGCGAAAAATATTGTTCCGTCTATTCATTATCTTCCACCCTCATCTCATCTCCCGCGCAGATTGTTCCGCCACGTATCACCCGGGCAAACACGCCCTCCCTTGGCATGATGCAGTCTCCCATCTTCTGAAAGATCTCACAGCCGTGGTGGCACTCCTTCCCGATCTGGGTCATTTCCAGTATCACATCTGAGCAATAGAGGCGGGTCCCCACGGGAAGGACACGGAAATCAATGCCCTCCACTACCAGATTCTCCCCGAACGCTCCATCCTGCACCTCAGCGCCACGTGCCCGGAACGCATCGATCTTATCATGGGAGAGAAGGCTCACCTGACGGTGCCATTTTCCCGCATGGGCATCTCCCTGTATTCCGAAATCCTCTATAAATATTCCTTTTCCTATATTCCGCTTCTGTGTGCCCTTCTCAGGACTTATACACACCGCGATCACTTTTCCTATCATCTGAAATCAGCCCCCGATCTTCGACATTCCCTTTGATTCTAAATTCATGCCGCCTACTGCGTCCGCATTGGTTTTCTCAGCCGCGTCCAACGTTGCGCCTGCATTGGCTTTCCTTCCCGCGTCCGCGGAAAATTGGTGGCAGGCAGGCTTTTCAAAGACGATGTCCCGCATTGTTTCACAAATCTCATCATCTCCCGCACCACTACGCAGCAGCGCGCGCAAATCAACGCCGTTCCCGTACTGAAGGCATGGCTTCATATATCCTTCCGACGTAAGTCTTACCCGGTTGCATCCCCCGCAGAACTGATGGGATACTGCACTGATAAAGCCCACTTTTTTTCGAAATCCGGGAAACTGCATGTAAACTGCCGGCCCATTGCCAAGACGCCCCCTGTACTGTTCCGGCTCTCCAAATGTCCTCTTTAATATGGAACATATCTCTTCACTGCTTCTCCCGGAAAATATTTTTCCCATACCAATGGGCATCATCTCAATAAAGCGCACGTCCGCACGTCCGTCTTTCGCCAAAAGGGCAAGCTGTATATATTCCTCCTCCTGCGCATCCTTTAAGGGAACACAGTTTACCTTTACACGCACATCCGGGAACGCGGCGGCGGCAGCAAGACCCTTAAGCGCCTTCTCTACACAGCCTCCCCGCGTCACTTTCCGATACCGCTCTGGATCCAGTGTATCAATACTCACATTCACCGAATCCAACCCATTGTAAACTAATTCATTTATTTGTTCTTTTAATAGTATACCGTTTGTCGTCAAAGTAACCTGTTCAATACCCGGTATAGATTTTACCATCCCAAGCAGAACCGAAAGATTTTTCCGTACCAGAGGTTCACCTCCGGTTAACTTAATCTTCGTAATGCCAAGCCCTGCCCCGATGCGACAGAGTCTGGCAATCTCATCAAACGTCAGGATGTCCTGATGAGAGATGGCCGAAACCCCTTCCTCTGGCATACAGTAAACACACCGCAAGTTACAGCGGTCCGTCACCGACACTCTCATATAATCAATCGCCCGGCCAAACTGATCTTTCATCGCGCGCACTCCCCGTCTCTGCCTGTCAATATGGCAAGCCCATGATCCAGCACTGGAAGCACCGCCTCCAAATTCTCCCGGACCGCTTTGGGGCTTCCCGGCAAATTGATAATAAGAGTCTTCCCCCGGATAACAGATACGCCACGGCTCAACATCGCCCGCGGCGTCACTTTGAGAGAGGCAAGGCGCATCGCCTCGGCAATGCCCGGCGCGTTCCGCTCCGCTGCCTCCATCGTCGCCTCGGGCGTACAGTCTCTCGGAGCGAATCCGGTCCCGCCAGTCGTGAGAATAATATCCACTTTACATCTATCACACAATGTACATAGACACTTTTTTATTTCCTCTTTTTCATCAGGAAGAAGAATCATCTCCTCAACATCATACCCCGCTTCCTTTATCATTTCACAAATAAGAGGACCACTTCTGTCTTCCCTCTTTCCTGCATATCCCTTATCGCTCAGGGTAATGACCGCTGCCTTCCACCTGTATCCTTCCATTCGTTTCCGCTCCTTCTGTATTTTCCGTCTTGTAGATTCCTGCCTGCTGCCGCAGTTACAGGATATCTATTTCCCTGCAAGTGTTTCCCGCTTCCTCCTCCGGCGCTCTGCGGGAATGGAGATCATTGTACACATTTCCGCTTTTTCCGCCGGTCTTTTTCACTAGATAGATCTCCCCGATCTCCATCGTTTTATCCATCGCCTTACACATATCATAGACTGTCAAAAGCGCCACGCTCACACCCGTCAGCGCCTCCATCTCCACCCCGGTCTTCCCCGTAACCTTCACGGTACAGGTACAGTAGATGGCGCACTCATCGGCATCCATATCGAAATTCACCTTACAGTTTGTGATCGGCAGAATATGACACATGGGAATGAGGTCGGAAGTCCGCTTCGCTCCCATGATCCCAGCGGTCGCCGCCACACCAAGCACATCGCCTTTCCCCACGGTTCCCGCCTGTATTGCCTGAAACACTTCTCTGTTTACGATAATCTTCCCCGTCGCCTGTGCCTCGCGGGCTGTTTCATTTTTCCCGGTCACATCCACCATGACCGCCTTTCCGCTTTCATCAAAATGTGTAAATCCCATCTATAACCTCTCTCTTCTCTGTGTACGGTATTTACCCCAGTCAAAAATCTGCCTGACTAGATCCGCTCAAGAAGCTCATCAAAATCTGTATCATGAAACATTTTTTCTATGTGTGCCATAGAAATTCCTTTCCAATCCTACTTCCTCCCTTATTGTATACATATCTCCAATTGATGTAAAGAGATTTCCCATCCTTTTGCCAAACGGCAGGAAAAGAAAACACCTCCCGCCTGCAAATAACTTTACGCGGGAAGCGTTTTTTTTATGCGCACGTCTGATCTGCCGATTCAAACTGGCTGTTATACAATTCGGCGTAGAAGCCGTCCTGCTCAAGAAGTTCTTCGTGTGTACCCTGTTCCACGATATCCCCGTCTCTCATGACAAGGATCAAATCCGCATCACGTATAGTGGACAGCCTGTGAGCAATGATGAAACTGGTCCGTCCTTTCATCAGGTTATCCATCGCTTTCTGGATAAGTACCTCCGTTCTCGTATCGACGGAGCTGGTCGCCTCGTCCAGAATAAGAATCTTCGGGTCAGCAAGGATCGCTCTCGCAATGGTAAGGAGCTGTTTCTGTCCCTGCGATACATTGGTCGCCTCCTCGTTCAGCTCCATATTATAGCCGCCCGGAAGTGTCTGAACGAAACGATGTACATGCGCCGCTTTTGCCGCCCGGATTACTTCATCATCTGTAGCGTACAGTTTTCCGTAACGAATGTTCTCCATGATGGAACCATGGAACAGCCATGTGTCCTGGAGCACCATACCAAACATCTCCCTAAGTTCGCTCCGGTTGAAATCTCGGATATCATGCCCATCGATCTTAATCGCCCCACTGTTCACATCATAGAAACGCATCAGAAGTTTAATCATAGTTGTCTTGCCTGCGCCAGTAGGTCCTACGATTGCGATCTTCTGTCCTTCTTTCACTGTTGCAGAGAAATCATTGATAATGATCTTATCCGGGTTATACCCGAAATGCACATGTTCAAATTCTACATTTCCCCGAAGCCCTTCTATGGATACCGCATCCGGAACCGTCTGGTTCTCTTCCTCTTCGTCAAGGAACTCAAACACTCTCTCGGACGCCGCCGCGGTAAGCTGCAGCATGTTCGTCACCTGAGCCACCTGCTGGATGGGCTGGGTGAAATTCCTTACATACTGGATAAAGGACTGGATATCTCCAACCTCTATGACATTGCGAATCGCAAGGAAGCCTCCAAGGATCGCCACGCCGACATATCCCAGATTTCCGATAAACTGCATCACCGGCATCATCATACCTGAGAAAAACTGCGATTTCCATGCCGAGTCATAGAGCTTTCCATTTGTTTCATTGAATTCACGAATTACGTCTTCTTCTTTATTAAATGCTTTGATAATATTATGCCCGCTGTAGATTTCCTCCACCTGCCCGTTGACATTTCCAAGATATTTCTGCTGGCCGCGGAAATATTTCTGCGAGTGCTTCATGACAAAGGAAATCAAAAGAATGGAAATCGGGAGGATCAAAAGCGCAACCAGCGTCATCAGCGGGCTGATGGAAAGCATCATCACAAGCACGCCTATGATAGTCGTCACGGACGTAATCATCTGCGTCGCACTCTGATTCAGGCTCTGCCCGAGCGTATCCACATCGTTTGTCACACGGGATAGAACCTCTCCCACTGGTTTTGTCTCAAAATAATTCATGGGCATCCGGTTGACCTTCTCTGTGATCTCCTTTCTCAGACGGTAAGTTGTCTTTTGCGAAACCCCCGTCATGAGGATCCCCTGTACAAATGTACACATTGCACTGATCAAATACAGCGCCAGTACGGTGATCAGAATAGTCCCAATCTTTCTGAAATCCATACCTGCCCCGCCGGACACCTTGCTTACAAGGCCATTGAAAATCTCTGTCGTCGCCTTTCCCAGTATTTTCGGCCCCACAATATTGAAAATAGTACCACAAATTGCAAATATAGCCACAAAGAACATCTGAATCTTAAATGCGTTCATATATTTGATCAGTTTTATGATCGTTCCTTTGAAGTCTTTTGCCTTCTCGCCTGCCGCGTTGCTAGGTCCCATTCCTCTAGGCATGGCTTGGCACCTCCTCTCCTGAAACATATCCGCCGGGCTCTTCCATTCCTGCTTTTAGCTCAGACTCCGACAACTGTGACGCCGCGATCTGCCGGTACACCTCACAGTTCTTAAGAAGTTCCCGGTGGGTACCGATTCCAGCGATTTTTCCGTCATCCAAAACAATAATCTGTTCTGCATTTAGAATAGTACTGATTCTCTGGGCCACGATGAGCACGGTACTGTCCTTTGTACGCTTTTTAAGCGCTTTTCTAAGTGTTGCGTCTGTCTTAAAGTCAAGCGCTGAAAAGCTATCATCAAAAATAAATACTTCCGGGTGCTTCGCAATAGCTCTCGCAATGGAAAGTCTTTGTTTCTGGCCTCCTGACACATTCGTACCGCCCTGTGAAATATGACTTGCATATCCATCAGGCTTCGAGTCGATAAACTCTGACGCCTGTGCAATCTTGGCAGCCTCCACCATCTCTTCCTCACTGCCGTCCGGGTTGCCGAACAAGATGTTAGACCGGATATCCCCTGAGAAAAGAAGCCCTTTCTGGGGAACATATCCCAGTTTTTCTCTCAGTTCATGCTGCGTAACTTCCCGGATATCCACACCGTCTAAAGTAATGCTACCCTTGGATACATCATAGAAACGTGGGATTAGATTAACCAAAGTAGATTTTCCACTCCCGGTGCTGCCGATAATGGCAGTTGTCTCCCCCGGTCTGGCTGTAAACGTAATATCGTGAAGAACATTTTCATCTGCTCCCGGATATTTAAAGGAAACATGATCGAAAACAAGCATTCCCTTCCCTCTCCCCGAAAATGACTTTGCTTCTTTCGGATCATGGATGACAGTCTGGCTTCCCAGAACTTCTTCCACACGATCCGCAGCCACAGCCGCTCTCGGCAACATAATGGAAAGCATGCACAGCATCAGAAATCCCATGATAATCTGCATCGTATACTGGATAAATGCCATCATATCGCCGACCTGCATCTGACCTTCATCAATACCATGGGCTCCCGTCCACACTATGAGGACAGAGACTCCATTCATAATAAGCATCATGACAGGCATCATAAACGTCATGGCGCGGTTAACAAACAGATTTGTTTTCGTTAGTGTGCGGTTCGCCTCATCAAAGCGCTCCTCCTCATGCTTTTCCGTGCTGAAGGCCCTGATGACAGACAGGCCCGTCAGGATTTCACGCATAACTAAATTCACCTTATCTACAAGCGTCTGCAAGATCTTAAACTTTGGCATTGCCACAAGGAACAATACCAAAATCACCAGCGCGATCAGCACCACCGCCAACGCAATGATCCACGACATGGATACATTTGTCTGGAATACTTGAAAGATCCCGCCGATGGCAAGAATTGGAGCATACAGCACAATACGCAGCAGTATGACAATAATCAGCTGGATCTGCTGTATATCGTTGGTGCTCCTCGTGATGAGCGATGCTGTAGAAAAATGGTCGAACTCATTATTGGAGAAGCCCACCACCTTGTGGAATACCTTTCCTCTTAGATCACGTCCCGTTGCCGCGCCCACGCGGGAAGCGAGGAATCCCACGAGGATGCTCGCCGCCATGCCAAGAAATGCAAGTCCTGTCATCTTGGCTCCCGTAGTGAACAGATACTGGAACTGAAGTTCATCCATATCCATGCCCAGATCTTCATATGCAGTCTTTACATAACTGACTGCTGCCTGCTCCAAAATTGTATCTGGAAGTTTTTTCATCTGCTGTCCCATCTCTTCTATGAGGACAGCCCTCTGTTCCTCCGGCATCATTTTCATAATATCAAATGTCATCATGCTGTCTATATCAAAACCTTCCGGCATGGCTGAGCCTGACTGTGCCTTGAACTGGCTTTTCAGCTCCTCCTCAATCTGGGCAGTCATATCGCTCCCGGATTCGAAACCTGCCGTCAGCATCATCGGACTAGCCAGAATATCTCCTAACTCGTTTAACTTGGTCTCATCCATGGCAACAGATTCTTTCAATACATATGCCTCTGTTCCATAGGTACTGTCGTCAGTATCATAGGCATCGAGGACTGTCTCCTGTTCCTCCTGAGATACAAACAGAAGCAGCTTCTCCATCTCCTGCGCTGCAATCGCCTCCGGGACCTGATCCTCGATGCCGCCCTGCTGGATACCTACATTGACAATGTCAGATGTGTAAGCAGGAAGCGACAAGTCGCAGTATGCCTGAATAAACAGGATGGCAATAATCGCAAGCAGAGATTTCCAGTGTTCTGCCGCATACTTAAATAAATTCTTCATGCTCTTTCTTTCCTTTCATAGTTGTCGAGATTTTCATTTACCTGAAGCATGAGCCGGCGGAACAACAGCCGCTCCTCCACACTCATTCCTTCAAAGATTATTTTCTCCATCCGCTCCGCAACATCTTTCACAGACTGTATGCATGATTTTCCCTTCTCCGTCAGAGACAGGCGCATCACTCTCTGATCCTGATCGTCAGGTCTGCGCGTAATATACCCGGTCTTCTCCATCTTCTGGATCAACGATGTGATGGACGGAGCAGTCACATTGAGCTGTTCTGCCAGTGCTTTCTGAGACATTGTCTTTCTCTGGTAAAGCAGAAATAATACACCCGCAGAACTGCGGTTCATATCGAATTCCCGGTACATGCTCATCGCCGTGTTTTTTGCACGGTGAGACACAATACCAAGAAGTCCCAATATGGGGATGTCACTCATATCGCAACGAAACATTTTCTTACCTCCATATTTTAATTTAGTTAGATAACTAAATAATATTTTAGTAGAAATATATAATAAAGTCAAGATTATGTTCCTGATTTCACATTTTTTTCATACTCATTGTACAAATTTAGTTTTTGATTTAATGAATCCAATTATTTCAGGGGAGACAGGAAAAGCGGTCAATCATATAGACTAACCGCTTTATGTAGTACTGGATATGAAATACAAAATGATGCCCAATTTAAGAAACTGTGCTATTTCCACGGTCTGTTGCTATCAAGCCAGCCTTGCTGTGCCCAATACTTACCACCGAGGTATTGGAGATCGTATTTATGTATGGATTTCTGTATCATACGACAGAATGAGAGTTTGTTTCTTTTTAGAAAGTTTTGCCCAAACAATATCGCCCATCAAAGCACCGGTAAATATCCCGATTTTAGAAATTCCCCACCAAGATAAACTATGCTTTATATCTTTCCGTTTTCTCTCTTGCTATTGCACGGATAGTCCTTGAGGTTTTCTTTTACTCCTCTTGCTGCTCCTGCCTCGGCGCGCGGATTGTTCTTACATTGATACCGTTCACTTCGATGTGGTCATCCACCGGGATTACAAGGCACTGCCTCCCATCGATGATCCTAGTCTCTACAAGATCTGCTCTCTCCGGATTTACCTTGATTACCACGTCTGGTGTCTCGATATTGAATTTCTTTGTCTCCGCAATATTAGAGGCAAGCAGAGACGACTTCTCTCCCGCATTTGTCTCAAAATTATGGTCAAAGTTTTCCATCTTTTCCCCGTCAACTCCACTCTTTTCAAAGATTTTCTTCACCTCTGTCTTATCGAGCGAGAGGGGCTCCGGCTCCTCCTTGTGTTCCTCGATCAGCTCGTTGAGCGTCTCGTGGATATTGCGCACAGTCTCGTAATCTCCGTCCTCGCCCAGCGTGTTCTCGATAATCATCTGGAAGATCTCCCTTTGAGTGTCCGCGGACATGGGCATCTTTGCACCTAAGAGCTGGCTGATCAGCTCTGGCTGTAGATCCTCTGATTTCTTTGTGTAATAGAGAACGCTGTGAAGATCCGTGCCGCGGTCATTAAACGCCGGAAAGAGGAAACCTTTTGACGGAACATCGACAATCCAGTCGCGGATACGGTCCTGAATCCTGTTGTCCTCCGCATTATAGCTCAAGCCTGCCTTGGACAGCGACACCGGACAGATGCTCATGAGCAGGTACTCATACACCTCGTCCGACGCATCAAACATCTCCATACCATCCGAGGATTTCCCCGGGATATCATACATTGCATGGATCAGGATAATGTAATAATTTTCCGCATACTCATATGTAGCGATAACCTTGTCATAAAACTCCTCGAGAAGCATATCGTCTTCTAGCCTGCTGTTCCTAAGCTTTAAAAGGAACTCCTGCGTTCCTCCTTGCACCTCCTCATTCAGTGGGAATTCCAGATTCAGTATGTTTTTTCCTACTGTTCCGGACAATGTTTTCTTAAAAATGTCAAAATACTTAAATGCCTCTTCCTCTGGCAGCGAAAGGAATGCCTCTTTTGACTCCATTTTTTTCGTTTTCTCATGATCCACATAGCAGCCGCAAATACGTGTGATCGCGCAGTTTGCAGGCGTAAACTGTTTTCTTATCTCAAGTATTTCTTTCTTATTCATTATCTATACCCTCTCTTTCGTTTCCGTACCCTATTGTACAATAAATCATTCGGAAACGCCAGAACCAGAAAATTTTTTAAGAAAATAAGAAAGCATTTTACAGAATAAAAAGAATTTGCTTTTCAGAGAATTCTGTGATAAGATATCCTCGGATTTTGAAAAAGACTAAGATTTTTCGATCAATAATGAAATGTTACACCCTGCCGCCGGGCAGGGTTTCAGCGGGCATTCAACTCTACACCGTAGGCCATAGAAGGTGTAGGGTCCGGATGCTTTTTATTTTGGAAATTTCAGGAAAACGCGCTGGCGTAAGTCTATAAGGACCGTTTTGCGCGGCATCAGAAAGGAGACAAAACAACAATGCACACCACATCGCCAAAACAAGTAACTGTTTTTCAACAATTCCTCAAATATGTATCTGCAAATGTACTGGGAATGATCGGATTTTCCTGCTACATCCTTGCGGATACATTTTTCATTGCCAGAGGTATCGGGTCTGACGCCCTTGCAGCGCTGAACCTCGCTCTTCCGGCGTACAGCCTGATGAACGGCACCGGCCTGATGATCGGAATGGGCGCGGCGGCGCGGTATTCTCTGTCAGCCGCCCAGCCAAAAGACAAAGTCCACCGGGCTGTTTTTACCCATGGGCTGTATCTGTGTGCACTTGCTGCTGTGATCTTCTCCTGCGCAGGCGCGCTGATCCCCGAGCAAATTGCCTATGTTCTCGGAGCAAATAAAGAAACTATCAGCTATGCCACGGATTATCTGAGAATCCTGCTCATCTTCTCTCCTCTGTTTCTGGGAAACAATCTACTGACATGCTTTGTGCGTAACGATAGAGCACCCGGCCTGTCCATGACAGGCATGATCGCAGGGAGCCTATCCAATATCGTGCTCGACTATGTCTTTGTCTATCCGCTGGGGATGGGCATGACCGGCGCCGCCATCGCTACTGCTACTGCGCCTGTGATAAGTATGGCTGTCCTGTCCGTACATTTTATAACGAAACATAATCACTTCAGCCTTCTGCCGGGTGTACACTTCTCTTTTAAGCGCTTGCGGGATATCTGTGTCCTCGGCGTATCCTCACTGATTTCGGAGCTTTCCTCTGGCATCGTGATCATTGTGTTCAACTTCCTGATCTTGTCACTCAACGGGAATACCGGGGTGGCGGCGTATGGCATCCTTGCCAATATTGCGTTGGTTCTCATCTCCATTTTTACCGGAATCGCGCAAGGCATCCAGCCGCTTGTAAGCAGACACGCTTCTGACGACGACCGTGTTATTCACATGATCAGAAGATACTCGCTCATCACTGCCCTTTTGCTGGCACTTTCCGCCTATGCTGTAGTCGTCTGCTGGTCTGTCCCAATTGCAGAACTTTTCAACCGAGATCACGACCCTGTGTTGACAGAGATTGCCTCGGGAGGCATGAAGATCTATTTTGTCAGCCTGTTCTTCTCTGGTATCAATATCGTTACAGCATCCTTTTTAAGTTCTTCTGACCGGCCCAAACAGGCATTTGGCGTGTCCATATTACGTGGGTTCGTGCTTATCATCCCCGTGGCATGGATCTTAGCTCAGCTTGCCGGACTAACTGGGATATGGATGGCTGTACCAGTAACAGAAGGGGTGGTGTGTGCACTGGCGGTGTTATTCCTATTTCAAAAAACTGGAACTCAGCACTCCAAATCAAGGGATATTTCCCACGAATGATTTTTATTGGGTAATTTTACTATACTGAGTAAGTGTTCACCTTAAGCAAAAATGTTATCTTAAATAAAAATGTTCCCGGAGCTGTATCATAACACATAACGCAAAAGTGTTCCATCCTCACTTAATACTTTGCGCCTACACTACAGTTCCGGAAACGTATATTATACATACCAAAAATGAATTTTGAAACGCCATCGTTTACTAATGTCCGGTATGCAGTATCTGATTTGCGTTTGCAATCCTCTCTTTTGACGGCGGCTCTATCCCCTCCAGAGGATACTCATATCCTAATTCTTTCCACTTGTACTCTCCAAAGGTATGGTATGGTAATACCTCAACCTTTTTGACATTATTTAACTTTTTTATAAAATTATAAAGTTTCTTTAGATACTCATCAATGTCATTCCTCTCTGGCACAAGCACATGGCGTATCCAGACGGGTTTTTTAATCTCAGAAAGATACTGCGCCATGTCTAGAATATTTTCATTTGTATGCCCTGTCAATCTCTTATGCTGTTCATTATCAATGTGCTTGATATCTACGAGAAGCAGATCTGTATATTTCATCAACTCGTTAAATTTCCCGAAAAACGGCTCTTCCCGCGTAAATGGCGCACCGCTTGTGTCTATAGTTGTGTTGATCCCCTGTTCTTTTGCCTTGCGAAACAGCTCAATCAGAAAATCCATCTGGAGAAGGGGTTCGCCGCCACTCACAGTAATACCGCCCTCGTCTTTCCAGTAAGACTTATATCTTAGAGCCTGCGCAAGAAGTTCGTCTGCACTCTTCTCCTGACCCACTTGTATATCCCATGTATCCGGATTGTGACAAAACTGGCAGCGCATCGGACATCCTGCCATGAAAATCACAAAACGGATCCCCGGTCCGTCCACAGAGCCAAAAGTCTCTATTGAATGGATATATCCTTTCATGTCTCTCTCCCTTCATCGGTATCGGGGACGTAGTAAACCTACATTTCACTACGTCCCAAATCAAAAATTGTCCTGTCCCTTTTTGAGATTCCCCCTGTCCCCATTCAAAAAGCGGCACACATTTAATAAGCACTCGTACCAATTTCAGGCAAAGACAGAATCTCTAGACAGGATCCCCTATATTTCTCTTAATATTCACTGTTCTATTGAATCCACTTGCAAAAAGGGACAAGACAAACGTTAAAAGGGGACGTAGTCAAACTCAATTTTACTACGTCCCCGAAAAACCGAAAATTACATTCTACCGTGGCATGTCCTTGCAATAACGTCCATCTGCTGCTCTCTCGTCAAATCAATGAACTTAACAGCATACCCTGATACACGGATCGTGAAGTTTGCGTACTCTTCTTTTTCCGGATGCTCCATCGCATCGATCAGCTTTTCTGTACCAAACACATTTACATTCAGGTGATGTGCTCCCTGATCAAAGTATCCGTCAAGAACGTGCACAAGATTATTTGTGCGCTCATTATCATCATGCCCCAGCGCTCCCGGGCTGATAGTCTGTGTATTGGAGATTCCGTCAAGCGCCTGCTCATATGGCAGTTTGGCGACAGAGTTCAAAGATGCCAGAAGACCGTTCTTCTCTGCACCGTAAGATGGGTTCGCCCCCGGAGCCAGCGGCTCTCCAGCTTTTCTTCCGTCTGGAAGAGAGCCTGTCGCCTTACCGTATACCACATTGGATGTGATCGTAAGAATAGACGTCGTAGGCTCCGAATTTCTGTATGTGTGGCACTTTTTCAGCTTACTCATAAATGTGCGGAGCAGCCATACCGCAATCTCATCCGCGCGCTCATCGTCGTTTCCGTATCTTGGGAAGTCTCCTTCAGTTTCATAATCAACCGCAAGGCCGTTTTCATCACGGATTACTTTTACCTTCGCATACTTGATCGCACTTAAGGAGTCAACCACATGTGAGAATCCTGCAATACCTGTTGCAAACGTACGTCTTACATTTGTGTCGATGAGAGCCATCTCAGCAGCCTCATAGTAATATTTGTCATGCATATAGTGAATCATGTTCAGCGTATCCACATACAGCTTTGACAGCCACTCCATCATCTGGTCATATTTCTCCATGACCTCATTATAATCAAGGTACTCGGATGTGATTGGCCTGTAAAGTGGAGATACCTGCTGTTTCGTCTTCTCATCAACACCACCGTTAATCGCGTAAAGGAGGCATTTCGCAAGGTTCGCACGCGCTCCGAAGAACTGGATCTCTTTTCCCGTCTCTGTGGCAGATACGCAACAACAGATGGAGTAGTCATCCCCCCATACCGGACGCATTACATCATCATTCTCATACTGAATAGAACTTGTCTTAACAGAAATATACGCTGCATACTTCTTAAAGTTCTCTGGCAGATGCGAGGAGTACAGAACTGTCAGGTTCGGCTCTGGCGACGGCCCCATGTTTTCCAGTGTATGCAGGAAACGGAAATCGTTCTTTGTCACCATGTGGCGCCCGTCCATTCCGATACCCGCCATCTCCAACGTAGCCCATACCGGATCACCTGAAAACAGTTCATTGTAGGATGGGACTCTTGCAAATTTCACCATACGGAACTTCATGACAATATGATCGATCAGCTCCTGGGCCTGCTCCTCTGTCAGGATCCCCCTCTCTAAATCTCTCTGAATATAGATATCAAGGAATGTAGAAATACGGCCCACGCTCATCGCCGCACCATTTTGTGTCTTGATCGCTGCAAGATATCCAAAATACAGCCACTGAACAGCCTCCTTCGCATTTGTTGCCGGTTTGGAAATATCATATCCGTAAACAGCCGCCATCTCTTTCATCTCTTTGAGGGCCCGGATCTGGTCAGCGATCTCTTCGCGCAGGCGGAAATCCGTCCCTTTCATCCCATGTCTCTCGTACTCGATGAAATCAGACTCCTTCTCCTCAATCAGGAAATCAATTCCATAAAGAGCCACACGACGGTAGTCACCTACGATTCGCCCTCTCCCGTATGTGTCCGGAAGACCTGTAATAATCTTGTTATGACGCGCTTTCTTCATCTCAGGTGTGTACACATCAAACACTGCCTGATTGTGCGTCTTATGATATTTCGTAAAGATTTCATGCAGCTTTTCGCTCGGTGTATATCCGTATGTCGTACAAGCCTGCTCAGCCATCTTAATACCGCCATACGGCATAAATGCCCTCTTCAGCGGTTTGTCTGTTTGAAGGCCTACAACCTGTTCTAACTCCTTCATGTCCTCGTTAATATATCCCGGGCCATATGCTGTCAGACTGGAGACAACCTCCGTCTCCATATCCAGAACTCCACCCTTTGCACGTTCTTCCTTCTGAAGCTTAGAGAGCTCTCCCCAAAGTTTGTCCGTTGCTTCTGTCGGGTCAGCAAGGAAGGACTCATCTCCGTCATACTGTGTATAGTTATGCTGGATGAAGTCACGCACATTGACCTCTTCCTGCCAGAGATGTCCTTTGAAGCCTTCCCACTGGTCAAAACTTATCTTTGCCATTCTTGAAAACCTCCTATGAAATCTTGTATACTTTTTAAAAGTGTCGGATCCGTTGTCTCCTTTCACTTTTCATGCGCTAGTATAACATCACTCCGTGTAAAAGACAAGCTGTTTTATGATAATTATTCTCAAAAAATAGTTTTGTACACAATTTTATACAATTCCACTATATTCCGCTATATTTTGTGTTCAAAAATATAATCAACTACTTTCCATAGTGGTATCGCTTTTTCTCTACCAAAAGAAATCCCACTGTTACGGCCAATGCCGCCCCCTCCGCGGCCAGCACTGAAATCCACACTCCGGTAATGCCCATGAGCGCCGGAAGCGCCAGTACTGCGATGATTTGAAACACCAGCGTCCGAAGAAAAGAGATTGCCGCAGATACAAGGCCATTGTTCAAAGCAGTAAAGAAGGCTGAAGCCCACACATTGATGCCCATAAGCAGAAACGCTAGTGAAAACAAGCGGAATCCCCCCACTGTCATATCCATTAGCGTTTTGTCATAGTTCACAAATATCTTAACTAAAGGTTCTGCAAATATTTCTGCTGCTACAGTCAGTATAATACTTCCTAAAGTAAGCAGGAATAGACTTTTCTTATATAAGTTCTTAAGTTCCCCATGATTTCCTGCTCCATAGTGGTAACTCACCACCGGAGCACTTCCAACAGAATATCCCATAAACACTGCTATGAAAATAAAATTCACATACATAATAACCCCAAATGCTGCCACGCCATCCTCACCTGCCAGCCTCATAAGCTGAAAATTATAGAGAATGTTGACAAGAGACGATGACAGATTCGTCACCATTTCTGACGATCCATTCCCGCACGTTTTTGCAAGTACTTTCCCATACAGTCTTACTTTGCCTGTAAGTCTAAGCAGGCTGTCATTTTTCCTTGCGAAATAAATAAGCGGCACAATTCCTCCTACAACCTGTCCCATTCCCGTCGCCAATGCAGCGCCGGCAACTCCCCAGCGAAAGGCCGCAATAAACACATAGTCAAACACAACATTCGTCAGCCCTGCAGCAATATTTATTTTCAGGCTAAGCCCCGGTTTCTCCGCCGCGACAAAAAAGCTCTGGAACATATTCTGAAGAATAAATGCGGTCTCCGCTACAAAAAGTACTCTCCCGTAGATAATACAGTCTTGAAGCAGTGTACCCTCTGCCCCAAGCATACGTGCGATCCGTGGCATAAAGAGAACGCAGATCACTGAAAATATCATGCTTAGCGCTATACCCACATAGATGACCATGGAAAAATATTGATTCGCCAGTTCTTTTTTCCCCTCACCTATGGTCTTTGCCACCACGGCGCTCCCCCCTGTACCCAGCATAAAACCGAGCGCAGCCACCCCCATGGACACTGGAAATATAAGATTTACTGCGGCAAACGATGTCTTCCCAACAAAATTAGACACAAAAAAACCATCCACGACACTGTACATAGACGTACAAACAAGCATAAGCACTGTCGGCAGCGTAAAACGCAATAGTTTTTTATAAGTAAAATGATCAGACAACTGTATCCCCATATTTCTCTAAGCCTCCCACATTTTTTCTGAACACTTCCACATATTTTTCATTGAGCCGGAGCATCTCTTTTCTCTCCTCCTCACCCATTTCCAGAAATGTTCTCTCTTCCATCTCCATAATAGGAATGATTTTTTCCTTTATCAGCTTCTCTCCCCGCTCAGTCAAAACAATATACTTATCCCGTCCCTTCCTCTTCTCCAGCATAATATACTCCTTCGCCTCCAAATTTTTCACAGAGGAATTGATTGTCTTGCGGCTGATACAGCAACGGTCTGCTATCTCTTTCTGAGAGCATTTCCCCTCTGTCTCCACAATACTGTAAAGAATAAGAAATGCACTGTCTGAAAGACCTATTTTCACACACAGCTCATGGTATAGACCGTCCATCTCCCTGTAGAGCCGGTTATTTTCTTTTAAATCTTCCGACAGAATATGATTCATCACGGCATCCCTCCTGCATTATCATTTCTCCACTAAAAACTTTCGAAGATACATTTAATCCGATTTCGGATCATATCTACAGCAAACACATTTTAATACGATTTCAAATTAAATTCAACTTTTTTATTTATGATACTTTTCTTCTCTGCCGCCGTATCAAACTAATTGCATTTTTTCAATCTTTCTGTACAATGAAACCATGTGGAGAATGCAGGGCAATGACCGCCGGAAAGGAGCATGAAGCGGGCGAAAGGAGAGCATGAAGTTTAAGAGATATTTACCACCTTTTGTTATGTGGTTTATTTTTGAAACAATTGCCGTAACATTATGGATTGCATCGGATAATATATTTTATCTTTTTAATTTTTCCTATATTGGTACAGACATCGCGATCGGTTTAATTCTATATGCACAAAAGAAAAAATATGCGCGAAATGTAGCGCAGTTCGGAGTAGGTCTGTATATGCTCGTATATCTAGGTTTCCTTTGCCGGGAGAGTATGCAGATAGAAGGCTTCTTCAAGTCTCGGACAAAGGCAAAATCCTGTGGTGGTGCTTTATTATTGGAAATATTCTCTACTATGTTGCCGGAATTGTCATAGCTTACAAACTTCATGACAATAGAGCTTTCTGTAAGTACATTTGCCCTATTACAGCTTTTTTGAAACCTATGAGTTACTTTTCGCTTTTTCGGATTAAAGTAAACGAAAATAAATGCATCTCCTGCGGCAAATGTGAAAAGATATATCCCATGAATGTAGAAGTTCCAAGCAATTCTCGAAGGAAGAGAAACGCAACGGAATGCATTTTGTGTATGAAATGCGTAGAAGAATGTCCGAAAAACGCTTTGAATCTATAACATAGCAAAGTCTTTCAGTCGTTCCATCGTCCTCTCGGATATTGAATAAGCTGCATGAATAAAGTCTTCCTCATGGACACACTTATTCTGCAGCTTCTATTTTTCTCTTATTTCGAAAAATCCAAAATCATTTTTAAAATCGGATCTTCATGTAGGACTTAATCTCCTCCACACATTTCTCAAATCCCAGTTTCCCGCTGTTAAGGCACAAATCATAATTCCTTGCATCAGACCACTCATGCCCTGTGTGATAACTGTAAAAATCTCCTCTGTACGCATCGGTTCTTTCAATGAATTTCTCCATCTCCTTCTCGCTCATGCTGTGGCGCTCCATCGCGCGTTCCAGACAGAATTTTCTATCTGCATGGACGAACACACTCATCACATTGGAATACTCCTTAAGCACATAGTCCGCGCATCTCCCAATAATAACACAGGACTCTTTTTCTGCCAGTTCTTTAATGATCTTCGCCTGATAGTTAAACAGATTATCATCAGATGTAAAACCTTTGTCCTCCGGCGTAAGCAGTTCTCCCTCATATGGCTTGCTGAGCAGGCGAAACCATCCGGCATGACGCATCTTCTCATCAGACATGCCGAAAAGCCGTTCATTGATGCCACTGTCCTCCGATGCCATACGCAGGATCTCTCTGCTGTAACAGTTGATTCCAAGATCTTTCGCCAGCATGGCCCCGATGGTTTTCCCTCCGCTTCCGTACTGCCTTGAGATCGTGATTACAATATTTTTCATAAGACGCACCTCCTCATATCCACATATGCCAGACCTACGCGCCGGCAAAATGACGGGCAGAATACACTGTCTGATACATTTTATTCTCCAAGATAAGCCTTCTTGATGGAATCATCCTCAAGGAGATCCCTTGCCCTGCCTTCCAGAGTGATATTTCCTGTCTCAAGGACATACGCCCTATCCGCAATAGACAGCGCTTTCTTCGCATTCTGCTCCACGAGAAGCACTGTTGTACCGCTTTCGCTCACAGAACGGATAATATCGAAGATCTCATTTACCATAATCGGAGAAAGCCCCATCGACGGTTCATCCATGAGAATAATCTTCGGTTTTGACATAAGCGCGCGCCCCATAGCCAGCATCTGCTGCTCACCGCCGCTTAATGTCCCCGCCATCTGATTCTTTCGTTCTTCAAGACGGGGGAACCTTTTATAGATGCTTTTTAAACTTTCCTCAATCTCATTCTTATCTTTTCTTGTGTATGCGCCCATCTTCAGATTTTCATACACGCTCAGCTCCGCAAATACACGGCGTCCCTCGGGGACATGCGCCATACCCATGGAAACGATCTTATGCGCCGGAACTTTCGTAACGTCCGTTCCTTCGAAAATAACTTGTCCTCTTTCTGGGGAGAGCAGCCCTGTAATTGTGTGAAGCGTCGTCGTCTTCCCTGCGCCGTTTGCGCCGATCAGGGCGATGACTTCTCCTTGTTCCACGGTAAAGGAGATTCCCTTGATCGCCTGAATAACGCCGTAATATACTTCTAGATCTTTTACTTCCAGCATTGCCATGGCGGCATCCTCCTATTCTCCAAGATATGCGGTGATAACCTGTGGATCATTTAAGACTTCTGCGGTTTTCCCCTGAGCCAAAATCTCGCCGAAGTTCAGCACAGTCAGCCTCTCACAAATCCCGCTCACCAGTTTCATGTCATGTTCAATCAGTAGGATCGTCATATGGAAATTATCACGGACAAGCCGGATCATATCCATCAACTCCCCTGTCTCGTTGGGATTCATGCCCGCCGCTGGCTCATCCAAGAGAAGCAGCTTCGGCTCCGTCGCCAGCGCCCTTGCAATCTCCAGCCTTCTCTGCTGCCCGTAAGGAAGATTTGCCGCATCTACATGAGCTGCATCCTCCAGATTAAACACTTTGAGTAGCTCCATTGCCCGTTCATTCATCTCCCGTTCCACCCAACGGTACCCCGGCAACCGTAAGATGCCTTCAAACGTCGAATAGTGATGCTTGTTATGAAGCCCGACTTTGACATTATCCAGCACGCTGAGCTTCTTAAACAGACGGATATTCTGGAATGTTCTCGCCACGCCCGCCTTGCTGATGTCGATGGTCTTCTTCCCCGTGATGTCCTGCCCGTCCAGAAGAATCTTCCCGCTGTCAGGTTTGTACACACCTGTCAGCAGATTGAATACCGTTGTCTTGCCTGCGCCGTTTGGACCGATAAGCCCGTACAATTCTTCCTTCTCAATCGATATATCAAATGCATTTACCGCCCGGAGGCCGCCAAATGAAATACCGAGATTCTTCACATCCAGTAATGCCATTATTTCACAGCCTCCTTTTTCTTTCTTCCGAATTTAAAATATTTCTCTCTCCACTCAATCGCCTTAGGAGCCCAGTTAAAGAGCATCATCACAATAAGCACGATCGCATAGATAAGCATACGGTAATCCGACAAGCCTCTCAGCATTTCCGGAAGAAGCGTTAAGACGACCGCCGCGATGATGGAACCTCTAATACTTCCAATGCCGCCCAGTACGACAAACACAAGAATCATAATAGACTGATTATAGCCAAAGTTGTTTGTGTTCGCCGTCAGCGTGGAAAGGTTGTGCGCATACAGTACACCTGCCGCCCCTGCCAAAGCCGCCGATATGGTAAACGCCATCAATTTATATTTCGTGATGTTAATACCCACAGACTCTGCCGCGATCCGATTGTCACGGATCGACATAATCGCCCGGCCGTCTCTGGAATTGATCAGATTCGTCACAATAAACAGTGTGATAAGGATCAAAATAAATCCAATGAAAAATGTGGCATCTTTTGGCGTTCCTGTAATTCCCTGAGGGCCATTTACAATGACCGTCCCATCCGCCTCCATGTTCAGCGCCATCACATCTTTTGTGGAAAAATGGAATCCGTTGCTGTCCTTTCCGATATAGAGGACGTTGACCAGATTTTTAATGATCTCCCCAAACGCCAATGTCACAATGGCAAGATAATCGCCTTTCAGCCTAAGTACTGGAATTCCGATCAAAATACCGAATACCGCTGCCACAAGGACGCCGATTAACAGCGCTAGCAAAAACCGAAGCGGTTCTACGGTAATGACATCTCTCATACATTTTGAAAAAAACGCGCTTGAAAATGCGCCCACACACATAAAGCCCGCGTGTCCAAGACTCAACTCTCCAAGAATACCTACTACAAGATTCAGCGACACCGCCAGAATAACATAGTAGCAGAGAGGAACCATAAGCCCTTCCAGCAAGCTTGAAATACTTCCTGTGCTGATTAGGGTCTGCATGATGATAAAGGCGGCGATGACAATACCGTAAGTGATCAGATTACTTTTTGTATTCTTATTCATTTTCTTCAGCATACTCGTCACCTACACTTTCTCCTGAATCTTTTTCCCTAAGAGCCCGGTAGGCTTCACAAGGAGCACAATAATCAACACCGCAAACACGATCGCATCCGCCAAAAGCGATGAGATATACGCCTTTCCAAAAATCTCAATCACACCCAGAAGAAGCCCTCCGATAAACGCTCCCGGGATGGAGCCGATACCGCCGAATACGGCTGCCACGAATGCCTTGATGCCAGGCATGGAGCCTGTGTACGGCGATAAAGTCGGATAAGCGGAACAGTACATCACTCCTGCCACAGCTGCCAGCGCGGAACCGATAGCAAACGTCAGCGCAATGGTGGCATTCACATTGATGCCCATAAGCTGCGCGGCCCCTTTATCCTCTGAAACCGCGCGCATGGCCTGCCCCGGCTTGGTCTTCTGCACAAAGATCATCAGCACAACCATAATAATCAGGCAGACTGCAATCGTAACGATTGTCTCCCCTGAAATATTTAACTTACCGTCGGCAAGAGACACTCCTTTCCATTTAATCACTGACTGGAATGTCTTTGCGTTCTCCCCAAACACCAGAAGCGCAATATTCTGGAGCAGGTAACTGACACCGATCGCCGTAATCAGCACCGCCAGTGAAGACGATGCGTTCCTAAGCGGCTTGTACGCAATCCGCTCGATTACAATACCAAGCACGGTGCACACACAGACCGCAATGATCACGCTGACGGCAGGAGAAAATCCTGCCTGCGTCATCGCAATGAAGGATGTATACGCTCCGATCATGATAACGTCCCCATGGGCGAAATTTAGCATCTTGGCAATCCCGTATACCATCGTATATCCGAGAGCGATGATCGCATAGACGCTTCCAAGACTTAAACCGTTAATCAAATACGATATAAAGCTCATACTCATTCCCTTTCATTTTTCTTTTTACTTGTTGTTGACATTAGTGTAATTATATCACGGAGAATAGCAGAGAAGCAATAAAAAAATCGAGTGTACTCGGTTTTTGCTTGTAGGTTTGTCAAACATATGTTACACCACCCTTGATAAACTTCTTCAGTACAATCTGTGGAGACTTTTAACCCAGAGGTTTTATAGGAAACCGATTATAGTCCTCTCGGTTATAAACTTGAAGCCAATTAGCAAAAATCAGGCATGGGGCATTTGTCATGGAATCTATCAATACAGAGGCACTTGCAGCGAGACTCAGAAAATACTACATGGAAAATGCTCCAAAAGGTATAACTCCCCATGATATCAAGCACATGGGCAACTGGGATCTTCCAAATATAAACTGTTTTCTTCACGAATTTGACGATGATAACAATTTTTAAAAAGGTGTTCATCTTTTCTAATTATCATCTGTTTCCTATTCCCACTTTTTCAAATAAGTTATTTTTTATCTTTTCCAAAACAGAATACATTCCTAATATATAAGACGCTCATTTCTGAGCGTCTGTAATTGGAAAATCATCTTTCCCCACACATACTTATTCACTTCACATCAGGGAGGATTCCCATTCACGCTTTCGCGAAGTGAACCACCGTCAACCTTTTAGTCCCACTTAATAGCATCATGACAAACAGTTTCGCCGTTTCTAATCTCTTCCATCGCCGCATCAATTTGTTCGCGCTCGTTTTGCGTAACTTTTGTATAATCTGGATCCCATGCAAGGACTAGCTTTTTCACAAGTTCTAACGCCAAATTTTGATCACTCTCCGGCAAAATTTCCATTAAGCCAACAATTTCTTTTGTTGCTGCACTCATATTTTCACCCCTTTCTTTTCTAGAATGTCATTTATAAATTTCTCCTCTTGAATCAATATTGATGATATATAATATCTCTATTTTCCCATCAGGAAGATAATTATATATTATTCTATATTTCCCTACCCTTAGTCGCTTCCGTCCATCTGTGTAGCCTTGTAAAAGTTTTATGTCTCCTTTAGGTGGCTCCTCTGTCAATCCTTCTATAGCTTTTTTAATTCTTTGTTTTGTCGGTTTGTCCAGTTTATCTATATACTTTACGACTGTTTTGCTATATTTTATATGCATCTCGACAAATCCTTCCTTTAATTACTTCATTATATATTACTCAATATCATTTTCATATCACTCGATATTTCCCATTTTTTCCCGTATTGCTTCTATTATATATGCGTTCAAACTCATATTCTCTGCGCTAGCTGCTGATCTTACCTTCTCACGTTCACCAAATGGAAGCATGAGAGAAACTCTTTCATAATTTTTGCTATTATATTCATTTTGTCGTTTATATTGTGCTTCTAATTTTCTTTTCGCATCAATAGGATTCACATTTTCACCTCTTTTATATTTTGACACATCATATATTACTCAATATCATTTGTCAATACCGTATACTTCATTTATAATTTAACGGCTCAGTTGTGTTCCCCATGCCATCACAAGGGGGAGTAACCACTCCTCTTCTCGTACAAAATAAAGTCAAAGTCCTTTCAATCCTCGCTCCCGCGAGGGGAGCAACGGGAGATCTTTAACGGCCATACTTCCGTGGATAACATATTTCAATCCTCGCTCCCGCGAGGGGAGCGACTTCCACATACATCGGGAATTCAGTCGTAGATTACCTATTTCAATCCTCGCTCCCGCGAGGGGAGCGACAACCGTTGCAGCACCTTTATCGGCTTCTGTGCCGGATATTTCAATCCTCGCTCCCGCGAGGGGAGCGACTATTTATATATATTATAATAATATAGT
>NBJMC04201__coassemble_244_pt1 | contig 61746 bp, 55 predicted proteins | sample NBJMC04201__metabat2_high_PE_020 | metagenome-assembled genome bin NBJMC04201
AGCGGCGTAGCCGCAAGAAGCACGGAGTGCGGTTTTGCGAATGGCGCGGCCTGATCTGGTGCGGAGACGGATATTCGCCGCGGCGTATACATGTCTGCGGCATGCAGTGTAAGAAAATCTGTATCTTGCATTTCACGGGTAGGTATACTACAATGTTTATATCTCAATTTTACTGAACAAATATGCTTTTTTACAATATAATGGCAGGGGAGAAATGAGAATGAGTGATAATTACAGACCACGTTCACTCGTGGAGATCATGAATGATGTACTGAGCACAGTACGCGATTATTACGATGCAGAGTATGCTTATTATATAGAGAAAGAACAGGGCGATATCGAGACAATCTATGAGTGGTGCGCTGAAAATGTGGAGTGGCAGAGAGACCGCTTGAAACTTCTTCCGGAAGATCAGCAGCCAAAGTGGATGAAAGAGGAGATTACAGACACAACGTCTGACAGCTACAGTGTGTTCTTGCGGCTTGGTGAGGACACAACAGCGATCCTTGCCGTGGCAGGGGTCCACCGGGGAGGATGCACTATCGATCTGATGCGAGCTCTTCTGCCGTATATTCCGCAGGCGATAGCCCTTCAGAAGATACAGAAACAGCAGGAATATTTAAGCTACCATGATGATCTGACAGGCCTGTTGAATCGTAACAGCCTTGTAGATTACTTGGATAAGGTAAAAGAGCGGGAACCGAAATCTCTAGGAGCGCTCTCCGTTGATATCAACGGACTGAAGAACTTTAATAAAGAGTTCGGGCGTGAGTATGGCGATGAGGTTGTCACCCGTGTAGGAGAAGTGTTGGAGGAGTATTTCCGCAGCGCAGAGGTGTACCGGCTTACAGGAGACGAGTATCTGGTACTTGTGGAAAACACTTCTTATGAAAATTTCACCAAACAGATTTATGCGACACACACGAAACTTGACAATATCAGTCTGGGACTTGTATCCATGGGGTACGCATGGGAGAAGCTGGATATTGATGTGGACAAGCTGGTGACCAACGCGGAAGTTATGATGCGCGAGGAGAAGAAAAAATATTATAAGAATCTGAAGCGGGGGCACCATGAACCGATTATCAAGCAGGATCTTCTGGAGGATATCAAACATGGCAATTTTATTGTCTGCCTTGTGCCGAAGATAGACGTACAGACAGAGATGATCGCAGGTGCGGAGGCGGTTGTGCGGTATCACCACAAAGATTTAGGGATTGTGAACCCGGGCAAATACATCAATCTTTTGGAAGAGACGAAGCTGTCGCATTACCTTGATTTATATGTGTTTGAGGAAGTATGCAAGACTCTTCACCGCTGGGAACTGGAAGGTATCCCAATGATTCCTGTGGCAGTGAATTTTGCTGGAGCGACCTTGCGGCAGGAGAGTGTCGCGGATAAGATGATGAAGATCATCGATAAATACCATGTACGCTGCGAATATCTTGAGGTGGAGGTTTCTGAGTCGGGGAATGACATGAATCAAGAGATGCTGGCGGAGACAAGCGGCAAGATAAGAAAGGCAAATGTCCGGGTGATCTTAGATCATTTTGGGGCAAAGGATTCCAGCTTTTCTATCTTATCACTTATGGAGTTCGATGCTCTCAAGCTAGATAAGAGCTTGATTACAAATATTGTGGGAAATAGCCGGAGCCGTATTGTGGCACAGGCGGTTATTGAGATTTGCCGCCAGCTCGGCGCATCTGTGGAAGCGTCGGGTGTAGAGACACAGGATCAGCTTAACGTGTTGGGAGAGCTGGGCTGTGACCATGTGCAGGGGGAGCTCTTTAACAAGCCGATTACGATCGAGACATTTGAAGTCCGTTATCTGAAGGGATAAGGATGGTCAGGGCATGGGCCGCGGACGTGACGCCGCTATATAAGAAAGAATGTTATGAGAACTATTACCGTACACTGCCGGACTTCCGGAAGAGGAAAGCCGACAGGCTTCATTCTGAGGAAATGAAGGCACAGAGTGTGGGCGTATGGGCGTTGTGGACAAAGATACGCAGGGAATATGGGATGCCAGAGGATGCGCCGGTCAACTTTTCTCATTCCGGAGAATATGTGATGTGCACAGTGGTCATGGACAACGCAGGAGACACACAGGGAAGGGGAAGTACAGATGGCCTGTCCCAAGCAGTCGGACGAGGCGCTGCACATTCCTGTGAAAAAGCCCGTGTGGGATGCGATCTGGAGAAGATCGGCATTTTCCGGGCAAATGTGGCGAAGAGATTTTTTTGCCCGGAAGAATATGAGACTCTCATGAGGGAGAAAACAGAAGAAGGCAGGACAAAGCTTTTTTACCGGTACTGGGTGCTTAAGGAAAGTTTTATGAAAGCAACAGGGAAAGGAATGGCTTTGCCTGTCAACGCGTTTTCTATCCGTCTGGGGAATCCGCCGTTACTGATCAAGAAGCCCAAGGAGTTCCCGGAAGCATATTATTATATGGAATATAAAATTGAGCAAGTTCCATACAAAATGGCGGTATGCTCTACTGACAAAGAGATAGACGCCAAATTACATATGGAGTTAAGGCTATGAGAAAAGTGAAAGTCCAGAAAATTAAAAAGTTGTTTCTTTCAGGCGTGATTCTTGGCGTTCTCGCCGGAATTCTGTTTACGGTGTTGATTGCGAACACGGTGATATCAAAAAAGGAAGCGCAGTATAAGAAAGAAAATTCCAGTTTGACAGAGAAGACAGAGGCACTCTCGCTTCAGGTTAGTAAAGTCAATGCTACCAGCGATAATGCGGCGGTTTTAGGAGGAAATGATGACGGATGGTCACTTGCGCTGGTGAATGAATCTCATCCGCTTGATATTTCCTATGTTCCGGCAGAGCTTGTAGAAATCGAGAGCGAGAGATCGGTAGACGCAAGAGTGGCGGAACCGCTCCAGCAGATGTTAGCGGACGGAGCGGCGGCAGGACTTAGTATGTATGTGACGTCTGCGTACCGGGATTATGAGTATCAAAGAACAGTGTTTAACGCTACGATGAACGACTGGATCAATCAGGGATATAAACCGCTGGATGCTTATGATGAAACGAAGAAATCCGTGGCGGTTCCTGGTACCAGCGAACATGCGACGGGACTGGCAGTGGATATTATATCGTCAGAGTATGAGGCGCTGGACGACAGGCAGGGTGATACGGACGAGCAGAAATGGCTGATGGAGCATTGTTGGGAGTATGGTTTTATCCTGCGTTATCCACAGGATAAGGCAGCAATAACAGGGATCATCTATGAACCATGGCATTACCGGTATGTGGGGAAAGAAGCCGCAAAAGAGATCTATGAACAGGATCTGACACTGGAGGAATATCTTCAGCAATGATTGACGCGCCGCATAAGATTTGCTAAAATTGTAAAACAATAGATTTATGAAGCAATTATATTGTTTCTAAATCGTCTAATGAGTGGGTATAAATACACATATGATAAGGAGGAGAACCATGGAAGATTTAACGTTTGGGGAACAGGTCAAGATCATCCTTGGGAGAAAAGGCATGAGTATCAAGCAACTTGCGGAGTTGATTGAGGAAAAGACTGGGAAGAAGATGTCCCGCCAAAATCTGACACAGAGACTTGGGAGGGATAATTTTCAGGAACAGGATATGCGAATGATCGCAGAGATTCTGGAGTGTCCGTTTCATCTAAGTATTATGAGCGGCGACGCACAGTCACAGCGCCGCGGCACGGGAACTTTGGAGAAAGCGGCCGCAGAGCGTATAGAAAAAGTAAAGACTTCACAGGAACAGTCGGCGGCTGCCGAAAAGCAGCAGACTCCGCCTGTAAAAGAGCATGCAGCATCATCCGCAGACGCGACAGGGCCAGACGAGAGAGATATGACTATTGGTGAGCTTTACGATATACACAAGGGGCTTACGGAATTGGAGGAAAATGTAAAGTCAGGCGGAACCATCGAACCGTCCAAAGCGGCGGAAGCGATCGGAGTCGTAGAATCTGCCCGGGTTCAAGAGAGCGTTGGAAGTGGAGAAGCTTCCCGGCAGGAGAAGAAAGGCTTTGAGCCCGTCATCTCACATGACGACGCTGAGGAAGATGTTCAGGTGGGCGAAGTGAATCCTTATACTGGGCGGGAATACCAGTCAAACAGCGTGCGTATGCACCCGACACGCATCGGGTATGTTCAGGTGTATGACCGGACGATCCATAAGTGGACTGACATGACAGAGTGGGCGTTCTTAGGGCTTCAGGAACGGAAGAAGGCGCTCCTTGGAAAAGCATATGAGCCCCCGGTTTATTTGGATTGAAAATCAATTTGGCAGATGCTTATAAGATGAATAGAGTGACATATGGCACCCCGCAGCGCAGTCTGCGGGGTGAGATGTATCCGGCGCTAAGAATAAAGAAAGGATTATAGCTATGGAATGGAAAACACTGCTGTCCACACAGCGTGAGCGCGAGAGCACGCCAAGGCAGAAATCATCGGATCTAAGAAGTGAGTTTGAGAAAGATTACCACAGAATTATTGGGAGCGCGTCGTTTCGGAGGCTTCAGGATAAAACACAGGTATTTCCCCTAGACAAGAGTGATTTTATTCGTACGAGGCTGACCCACTCGCTGGAAGTGTCTTCGCTTGGGAAATCGCTGGGACAGAATATTGGGGAGAATATTCTTAAATACCGGAGAAATTCTGGTTTTACTTTGCAGATGAAAGAGGATATCTCTCATATCCTTGAGTGCGCGGGTCTGATCCATGATATTGGGAACCCTCCATTTGGACATTTTGGGGAAGTGGCGATTCGCGAATGGTTCGCGCGCAGCCTGCCAAAGCTTTCTTTTAAGGGGAAAAATATCTCGGACATGCTGACGGAACAAATGAAGCAGGATTTGCTTCATTTCGAGGGCAACGCACAGGCGCTCCGCCTTGTGACAAGGCTTCACTATCTCGTAGACGAGCATGGGATGAATCTGACGTATGCTCTTCTCAATACGATCATCAAATATCCGGGTGCATCTACGGATATCAACGAGGAGAGCGGGAATATCAAGGATAAGAAAATGGGATATTACCTTGCGGATGAGGAAATATTCCGGAATGTGACTCAAGCGACAGGCGCGGGGAACAACAGGCATCCGCTGGCCTATATCCTTGAGGCTGCGGATGATCTTGCTTATAAGACGGCAGATATCGAAGATGCATTTGTAAAAGGGTTTATTACGTATGATATGCTGGCACAGGAACTTGCGGCGCTGGATTTAGAATTCTCCAAGGCGACTTTCCGCCCATTGGAGAAGCTGCGTCAGCTTTTTGAGCGGGGGGCCGCAAAAAGAGTGAGTGATCCTGAGTCCTACGCGGTGAAGAACTGGATCGTGAGTGCGCAGGGGTTTTTGATCAACTGCGCCACGTACGGTTTCACATCGAATTATGATAGTATTATGGCAGGTTTGTACACAAAGGATTTGTTCTATGGTACGTTTGGGGAAAAACTGATGGATCTGCTGGGGGATATAGCGTACCGCCGGGTATTTTCCTCTATGGCGATTTATAAAATGGAAGTGTCGGAATCAGCAATTCTGAATTATCTTATGGACAAGCTGGTCCATGCGGTTCTGTACTACGATACGGATGAGCCGCAGGATACGATCGACAGGCGGGTCGTGTCATTTATATCGGATAATTATAAAAATGCGTATAAGCGTCAGGCAGAGGGAAAGAGCGAGGAGGAGAAGCTCTATCTGCGTCTCCTCCTCGTGACAGACTATGTGTGTGGTATGACAGACAGCTACGCAAAAAGGCTGTATCAGGAAATGAACGGCATGCTGTGAGATATTGCGGAGGCAGTACGGCAGGTATCAGCGGGGTGAGGGATTCCCTGTACAGGAGACATTCCCTACGCAGCGGCACCAGTGGCCGAAGTCTTCATCATCAGCGCGTTCTTCCGCGGTCAGCTCCGGTAATCCGGCATAAGAGCGGGTAAAGCGTGGAAATCCAAAAAGATCCGCTGCCCGGGCTTCTTGTGGGGCATAAGTACCGGGAACACCTAGCCACAGACGGGAGTCTTCCTCAATGAGCAGAAGATGACCGTAGTTATGGTATCCGTGCAGGAGGAAGCTGTTGTTGGCGAGAGGCCAGAACTTGCGCGGGAGCTGGGACATCTCTGAACGCCGGATTTTTCTGGCGTTGGTAGATGCCGATATATCAGTCTCAGCGGCGGCTGTCTCGGCGGGATGGCTGTTCTGCATATCGGAAGAGCCTGCTGGTTTTTCGCTCTGTACAGCAGAAGAGTCTGCTGGTTTTTCATTTTGCACAGCGGAAGAGTCTACTGGTTTTTTGTTCTGCACAGCAGAAGAGTCTACTGGTTTTTCATTCTGCATAGTAGAGATGGTCTTTAATTTGCGGATATCTGCATCGAAAAAGAGATCGGATGCCATCCAGAACAGGGAAGGAGCATTCCCGGGCAGTTTGATGAGAAAGCCATCGATCTGTGCCAGTGGACGTCCTTCGGGGAACCGGGACTCTGAAACAGACAGGCGGGTGGAAATATTGTGCCCGAAGCAATTTAACACGGCGATCTGTTCTGACAGCAGGACATCATCCTCGCCTCGGAAAAAAGCCCTAAGTTCCATCGAAGCGCCGTTTCCTACTGGGATGCCCCGGGCGTGGATCTGAAGGATGCAGGACCGGTAGTGACGGGATGTTTTGATAAATCCTACATTTCGGGTTCGTTTGCTATTTTCGTATTCATATAGATAAAATGTACCGGGATTCATAGGTTACCTCTAATCTTGTCTTGCTTCAATCTAGTGTATTCAGGGATGGGAGAAAAAAGAACATAAGGTATCGGAAGCAGGGGATGACTGAAAGCTGGATGAAAAATAAAAAGGAAACAGTGGGAGAGAAGAGCATGTCTGGAAAAACAGAATTATTTTCTACAGAACAGAGAAAGATCGATGAAAAATATATGAGGGCGGCATTTAAACAGGCAGAGAAGGCATATGCCCTCAATGAGACGCCGATCGGCTGTGTGATTGTGCATGGAGGAAAGATCATCGGAAGAGGTTATAACCGAAGGAATACCGATAAAAATCCTCTCGCCCACGCGGAGATCACCGCGATCAGAAAAGCGAGCAGAAAGCTTGAGGACTGGCGGCTGGAGGAATGCACGATGTATGTGACGCTGGAGCCCTGCCAGATGTGTGCTGGGGCAATTGTTCAGTCCCGCCTTACGAGAGTGGTGGTGGGCTGTATGAACCCGAAGGCAGGCTGCGCAGGATCTATTCTTAACCTGCTGGATGTAAAGGAGTTCAATCATCAGGTAGAGCTTACGACGGGAGTGCTCGGGGAGGAATGCAGCGGGCTGATGAAACAGTTTTTTAAAGAGTTGAGAGAGAGGAAGAAGATAAGAAAGATAAAAAAAGCAGGCACATCTTGCGTGGATCAATAACGATACACGGATGACGCGTCTGTCTGTTTTTCAGAAGCTTTGGGCTTCAAAAGCGTACTTTTCTTTTTTTCGTGCATTGCGCTTCGAACTTGACCAACAGGCGTTACCCCGGCAGTTAACTCAGCTCAGGCACCCTCACGGCACCCGGGAGCTCCTGCTTAGTGCTGCTCCGTTCCCGGCCTGACACGGTTCACAGGTTCCCGTCGCGTGAGACCCGGACATCAACGCCACTTACCGGGGGCAGCTCTGCCGGCTGCCGCCCTCTGCGCAATATCACCCCTGCTATAGCGGATTGCAGGTACAAGGTACCGCTAACACCCCGGCTGCACGAGCCTTAATTTTACATGTTTTTTTTGAAAATGTCAAGATCAGACGTTCGTCGTCCGAGATAAAAGCGGTAAGCGGTATCGGATGCTTTTGTGTGATAGTTGCTTTTTTGTAAAATCAAATAGAAGGATCATATGGCACAGAGGCAAAATGCACAATGCAGAAGAGGGAAGAGGTAGATTGCTTTTTCCAGAATTTAAGTTTCGCTAAAGGTGCTGATGAGGCAGAAAGAAGAAAGGAGATTGTAAGAAATGTCAATAGACATGATTTTAAAAGAGTGATAGAGTAGTGACACATTAAACAGGCACGGATAAGGCAGGTGAAAATATCATGTCATTGACAAAGGATGATTTGGCAGCTATATCAGCGCTATTGGAAGAACAGCAGACGGGTTTGCGTGAAGAAATGAGGGGAATGCTGGAAGAACAATGGGCGGCGTTAAACGCGCAACAGACAGGTCTGCGTGAAGAAATGAGGGGAATGCTGGAAGAACAATGGGCGGCGTTAAACGCGCAACAGACAGGTCTGCGTGAAGAAATGAAGGAAATGCTGGAAGAACAGCAGACAGGCCTGCGTGCAGAGATGAAGGGAATGCTGGAAGAACAGCAGGTAGATCTGCGTGCAGAGATGAAGGGAATGCTGGAAGAACAGCAGGCAGGCCTGCGTGCAGAGATGAAGGAAATGCTGGAAGAACAGCAGACAGGCCTGCGTGCAGAGATGAAGGGAATGCTGGAAGAACAGCAGGCAGATCTGCGTGCAGAGATGAAGGGAATGCTGGAAGAACAGCAGGTAGGCCTGCGTGCAGAGATGAAGGAAATGCTGGAAGAACAGCAGGCAGGTCTGCGTGTAGAAATGAAAGGTATGTTGGAAGAACAGCAGGTAGGTCTGCGTACAGAAATGAGAGATATGAAAAAAGAACTTCTGTCAAGGTTGAGAGAAACCGAAAATACCGTATTGGAAGAGGTAGACCGGGTGCAGGAAATCGGTTCGAAAAATACAGCAAAGCTTGCAAAAGAGTTAGAAGAGCTAAAAGCCTATTATCGGATTAACCATCTGGAAAATGAGAACTTAAATTTATTTATGAAGATGGTGGTAAATTTGGAAGAAAAAGTTAAAAAACTTGAGAGTAAAATAGCTTAGATTTATAAAGAAGGCTGCCTGAGGCCTTCTTTTTGTTTTCCATTTTGAGAGCCCTTTTTCTATCAAGCGAATCCACTTTATCTATCAAAGGCATCCTACCCCCGCTACTTGCTCCATATTCCAATTGATGATAAAATCTTTTTTATGACGAGAGAAACGGAGCGTTGATATGAAAGTGCTTTTAGCGGCGGTAAATGCCAAATATATCCACTCAAATCTTGCGGTGTACAGCCTGCGGGCGTATGCCCTGCAGCGCTGCGACGGGATTTGCCCGCGGGAGATTGAGATTGCCGAATATACGATCAATCAGCCGCCAGATGAGATACTGATGGATATCTACGGGCACCAGCCGGATATCCTCTGCCTGTCCTGCTATCTGTGGAACATCATATCTGTGGAAAATCTCGTGAGAGAGATTCCCAAGATCCTGCCGGGAATCCAGATCTGGCTAGGCGGACCGGAAGTGTCTTACAATGCGCGGGAGATGCTTGACAAATATCCGGAGATAACAGGGATCATTCGGGGAGAGGGAGAAGAGACGTTCGCCGACCTGATGGACATTTACCACAGACAGCCAGATAAAAAGGAGAATTTTTCCGCGGTAAAAGGGATCACATACTGGGATGAGGAGGGGAAGGTTGTGGAAACCCCGCCGCAGGACGTCATGGATCTGAGCAGGATTCCCTTTGTATATGAGCATATTGAAGATTTTAGGAACCGGATTATCTATTATGAATCGAGCCGGGGATGCCCGTTTTCATGCAGTTACTGCCTGTCGTCTATCGATAAATGTCTCAGATTCCGTGATCTTCGTCTTGTAGAGAAAGAAGTGAAGTTTTTTATCGATCATGGAGTGCCTCAGGTGAAATTCGTGGACCGGACATTTAATTGCCGCCACGACCATGCCATGGCCGTATGGACTTACATCAAAAAATATGACCGGGGGATTACGAATTTTCATTTTGAGGTGGCGGCAGATTTGCTAAATGATGAGGAGATCGAGCTGATCCGCTCTATGCGTCCGGGTCTAATTCAGCTGGAGATCGGCGTGCAGTCTGCAAACGAAAGAACCATCCGGGAGATACAAAGAACCATGAAACTTGATCAGGTCAGAGACAGGGTGGCGCGGATAAAAGAAATGAAAAACGTGCACCAGCATCTAGACCTGATTGCAGGGCTGCCGTATGAAGGTTATGACAGCTTTGCCCGTTCCTTTGATATTGTATATGATATGGAGCCGGAGCAGCTTCAGCTTGGCTTTCTGAAAGTGCTAAAGGGTGCTCTTATGCATGACAAAGCAGAGGAATATCAACTATTGTACCAGGACCGCCCACCGTATGAAGTGCTGTCTACGAAATGGCTGTCTTATGGAGAGCTGATCCGCCTAAAACAGATTGAAGAAATGGTGGAAGTTTATTATAACAGCGGGCAGTTCCGCAATACGATAAAACATCTGCGGAAGGAATTTTCTTCTCCTTTTGCCATGTATGAGGCGCTGGCAGCATACTATAGAGAGAACGGCCTTTTTGGCAGACAGTATTCCCGTATTGCCAGATACGAGATTTTGCATCATTTCATAGAGGTTGGAAAGCAGCAAGAATATCTGGAATGGTTGACATTGGACCTCTATTTGAGGGATAATGTGAAAAACCGCCCGCCATTTTTAGGTGAGAATAAAGTGACAAAAGAAGAGGCATCCGCGTTCTACAGAGCGGAGGCTTCGGAGCGCCGCTATCTGAAGGGCTACGAGGGATATGACAGCAGACAGATGAGAAAGATGACGCATCTTGAGAGAATCGGCGGGAAACTGATTTTGTTTGATTATCAGAGAAGGGACGCTCTGATAGGGGATGCCCGGATCTGTGTCATAGAAAATTTTTAGCGCCGGTAAACAGTGACACTGGCATAAAAGAAAGGAAATACCAGATGAATTTTTTTGATAAAAAAGTCAGGCGGATCATATCTGTCATCATTATCATCGTGATTGTGGCAATGGTGCTGACGATGGTGCTGCCGTATATATAAACGCGTGACAGACCGCGGGCACATATTGAAGGTATAACAGGAGAGTGTAAGCGTGACAAGACCCGGAACAAGAAAAAGACAGAAAAAGGCGGTATATAGTAAAAAAACAGTCTTGCTAATCGCAGGGCTGGTACTGTGCGCCTGCGCGGTAATCATCGGGATCAATGTGATGTTCTACAGAACAATCAGTAAATATGATCCAGATATCATTATCTCCGGGGTAAAGATCGGGGAGACAGATGTGTCTGGTATGAATATGGATCAGGCAAAAGAGGCGGTAATGCAGGCTGCTCAGGATTATTCCGCGCGCAAGCTTATACTTACACTAGAGGATGGACAGCAGGCAGAAGCAACTCTGGGGGAACTAGGGATATCGGTGCCTGATCTGGAATCAGCGGTCAAAAAGGCAGTGGACTACGGCAAAGAAGGTAGTATGGCTGCATGCTACAAGATTTTAAAAAGTGCGGAGAAGGGGGAAAACAACAAGGTATTTCCTATTACTTATGCAGTGACGGAAGAATCGGCAGCCAGTGTGCTGAATGAGAGGTTAGGAGGATTCCTTCCGCAGCCGGAGAACGCGAAAATGACCCAGAGTGATGGGGCAGGAGTTGTCACAGAGGATGTGCCGGGCAAGAGGGTGGATGTAAAAAAGACCGTAGAAAGCATCAATCATGAGATTGTAGACGGCAAGACGCCGGACGGTGAAGTGGTTGTTGTGGATACGGAAGAATATGAGGCGGACATTACCGCAGCGGATCTCGAAGGTATTACAGATCTGCTGGGAACATATTCCACATACTATGGGGAAAGCGACAGTGGCAGGAAGATGAATGTAGAGTCAGGAGCCGCTCATATCGGCGGAACTTTGATGGGGCCGGGAGAGGAGGTGTCGGCGGATAAGCTGATGGCACCGTACACAGAAGAGAACGGTTATGGTATGGCAGCCTCTTACGAGAACCGTCAGGTCGTGGAATCGATGGGGGGAGGAATCTGTCAAGTGTCAACAACTCTCTATAACGCACTTCTACTGGCGGAACTGGAGATAACGGAGCGATACGCGCATTCCATGCAGGTATCTTATGTGGAACCCTCCATGGACGCCGCTATTGCGGATGACGTAAAAGATCTGAAATTCAGGAACAATATGGAGACGGCGGTTTATATTGAATCTGTATGCTCCGAAGGAACTCTTACCTTTAATATTTACGGGAAAGAGACGCGTCCGGAAAACCGTACCATAGAATATATCAGTGAGGAACTTGGCATAGTGGAGTCCGAAGAGACCTTGTACGTGGCGACAGAGGAAGCGATCGGCACCATGTATACACAGAATAACGGTAAGACAGGTTTGGAAGCACAGCTCTGGAAAGTCGCCTATGAGGACGGTGAAGAAGTGAGCCGTGATACAGTCAATTACAGTTATTACATGGCTTCAGGAAAAACAATAGCCGTTGGAACTTTTTCGGATAACGCTGAAGATTCGGCGAAGATCAATGCGGCGATAGAGACGCAGAACGAGGATACGATCAAAGCGGTGATCGAGGAGATCCAGAATTCAGAAAGCGGCGAGAATTCGGAAAGCAGCGGAGACGGAGAATAAAAAGATGAAATACGGGAAGCTTACACAGACCGCATGGCAGCGGTCTGTCAGGCGTCAATTGCATATAGAGGAACAAAATCTTTTGCTTCCGCCGTCTCCTTTTGAGACGTGTTCTGGGATTGCATATGGAGAACAGTGTTTTTTGTGGGCGGATGCCCATGTGTCAGGAACAAATCCGCAGACCGGATACTATGCAGTGCTCCACGCGGCGGGAGAACTTGCGGCTAAGGGTGTCTTCCCGAAGGGGATATCGGTCCGCGTTCTTTTTCCGCCGCAGGCGCGGGAAGAAGATCTGAAGGCTGTCACGGCGGAGATTGTATCTGCATGTGACAGACTGGGGATTACGGTAAATTCCTTTCAGGGAGAAACGGCTTCCTCAGTGGTAGCCATGACAGTATTTGTCACTGCCGTGGGTGAGGCAGTGACACGCAGACTGATACCCGCGGAGAAACGAGATGTAAAATCGGCTTCTGATGCGGCTTTACACCCGGAAACATACGGACTGGAGGGAGGCGGAGCGGAGATTCTGCTCTGCGGCTATGCAGGGCTGGAAGGGACGCTGCGTATCTTGGCGGAAGCGGAGAATGAGCTGGAGACAAGGTTTGTGTCCGCATTTCTTACAGAGACGAAGGTTCTTGTCAAAGATCTGGTGTCTCCGGCACAGATTCTTTCTCTTTTGAAAAGTATTACTCCGGGGGCGGAAGATACATTTAAGCCTGAGCTGCCCCGTGTTACAGCCATACGGCAGATCACAGGCGGCGGTATTCTGGCGGCGCTGTGGGAATTGTCAGAGTCGCTGGGGACAGGGTTCGAAATTGATATGCCAGCAGTTTTGTTAAAACAGGAAACTGTGGAGATCTGTGAATTTTACCGCCTCAATCCGTACCAAATGACGTCCGCGGGAAGCTTTCTGATTGTGACAGAGGATGCGCAGGTGGTTATGGACATCCTTGAGCAGGCGGGGACGCGAGCCGTTAGGCTTGGGGTCACAAAAGCACAGAATGCGCGGGTGATCACAAGCGGAGAAGAAGTCAGATATCTGGACAGGCCTGCGCCGGACGAATTGGCAGTCTGGATGGCGGACAGGATGCGGCAGATGACAGATCATTAAGAATTGAAATGAGACAAGTTTGTATTTTGTATAAAAAATAAAAACAAATAAGAAATGAGGAGGCAAATAGTATGAATGAGAAAAAGGCGGCTTTGAGGATTGAGATATTGAAATATATTGAAAAACACAGCCGGGTTGACTTGGGAGAACTGGCAGTGCTTATGGGGGTGGAAGAAGCAGAAGTGGCAAATGAGATCGCAGAAATGGAAAAAGAAAAGATTGTCTGCGGATACCACACTCTTATTGATTGGGACAGAGCAGGCGTGGAAATGGTAACGGCCCTTATCGAAGTGCGCGTGACGCCGCAGAGGGATCGAGGCTTTGACCGCATTGCGGAGAGGCTTTACAACTACCCAGAAGTGTATGCGGTGTACCTGATTTCAGGAAGCTATGACCTGCTGGTGACACTGGAAGGAAAGACGCTCAAGGAAGTGTCGCGCTTTGTATCCGAAAAACTGTCGCCCATTGATGGGGTCTTAAGCACGGCGACACATTTTATTCTTAAGAAATACAAAGACCACGGAACAATCATGGTTCCCAAGAAAGAGTCGGAAAGGATACCGGTGACACTGTAATGAGAAATCTGTTAGCAAAAAAAATTATGGATATACAGCCCTCGGGGATCCGCAAATTCTTCGACGTGGCAAATGAGATGGAGGACGTGATCTCTCTTGGAGTTGGAGAGCCGGATTTTGATACACCGTGGCGCATCCGGGAAGAGGGCATTTTTTCTCTGGAGAGGGGAAAGACATTCTATACTTCCAATGCAGGATTGAAAGAACTCCGTCAGGAGATATGCAATTATTTGGAGCGGAAGATCCATGTGTCCTATGACCCAATAAAGGAAACGCTGATCACCGTGGGTGGCAGCGAAGCAATTGATGTAGGACTTCGGTGCATGCTTGATCCGGGAGATGAAGTGCTGATTCCGCAGCCAAGCTATGTCTCCTATCTTCCGTGTACGATTATGGCGGATGGGGTTCCGGTGATCGTGCCCCTTCAATATGAAAATGAATTTAAGCTGACCGCAGAGGATCTTGAAAAATATACAACGCCAAAGACAAAGATTCTCATCATGCCTTTCCCGAACAATCCGACGGGTTCTATCATGACAAAGGAAGATCTGGAACCTATCGCTGAATTTGTAAAAGAGCATGATCTGTATGTGATGTCAGACGAGATTTACTCAGAGCTCACATACAAGACAGAACATGTGTCCATTGCGTCTTTGCCAGGAATGCGGGAGCGCACGCTGGTTATCAATGGTTTTTCCAAAGGTTTTGCCATGACGGGCTGGCGCTTGGGGTATTGCTGCGGGCCGGAAGAACTGATCGGACAGATGACAAAGCTCCACCAGTTCGCTATTATGTGTGCCCCCACGAACAGCCAGTACGCTGCGGTAGAAGGGCTTAAAAACTGCGGGGATGAAGTGGAAGAGATGAGGAAATCCTACGATCAGAGACGGCGGTTCCTCATGCACGAGTTTGAGCGCATGGGGCTGGACTGTTTTGAGCCTTTCGGCGCATTCTATGTGTTCCCTAGTATTCAGAAGTTTAATATGACATCCGAGGAATTTGCAACGCGCCTGCTCAATGAAGAGAAGGTGGCGGTCGTTCCAGGAACAGCTTTCGGAGAGTGCGGAGAAGGTTTTCTGCGCATATCTTACGCTTATTCTTTAGAGGACTTAAAAGAAGCGCTGGATCGTCTCGAAAGCTTTATCCAGAAACTAAGAAATGAGAGAGTTTAAGAGATGATCAACATTGTGCTTTTTGAGCCGGAGATTCCGGCGAACACAGGCAATATTGGCAGAACCTGCGTGGCGGCGGGAGCGAGGCTGCACCTGATTGAGCCGCTGGGTTTTAGCCTCTCCGAGAAGTCGCTAAAGCGCGCGGGGATGGACTACTGGAAAGATCTGGATGTGACGACTTACATTGACTATGCAGATTTTCTGGGAAAAAATCCGGGGGCAAGGATCTATATGGCGACCACGAAGGCGCGCAGGATGTACACAGAGATTTCCTATGAGCCGGACTGTTATCTTATGTTTGGCAAAGAGAGCGCGGGGATTCCCGAAGAGATTCTGGTCGGAAATGAGGAAAATTGCGTGCGTATTCCCATGATGGGGGATATCCGCTCACTGAATCTGGGAAATTCCGCGGCGATTGTGCTATATGAAGCACTGCGGCAGAATGGGTTTGCTGGGATGGAGACGGAAGGGAACCTGCACCGGCTGAATTGGGAAGGCTGAGAACAGGTGACGGGATACAAGGAATTTATGCGCATATGTGCATATTTATTAGTAAAAATAATAAATAACTGAAGAAATCGCTGATAAATGTTTTGAATAATCGGCATGTGTGTTATATAATGGCGCTAGATGCGATGTTAAGATTATGTTAAGAAAGCTTACGAGAGACACGAAAAGAGTGTGATGGGTCTCTGTATGAAGAAGGAAGTATTGGAAAAACTAAGTAGACAGATTCTGTCAGGAAAGGTGGTGTATGTAATTATGGTAGAAGAGACGATCCAGTCGATCCGCGAGACAGAGAGAAAAGCGGACGAGACGGTGAAAGCGGCAGAGGAAAAAGGCAGGGAGATTGCAGAGATAGCAAAGGAACACGCCTTAAGCTCCGCAGAAGAGATCGTCAAAAGTGCCCGGGAGAGAGCGGCGGAAGTATCCGAACGCGCGAAAGAAGCGGGAGAACGTGCTGAGGCAGAGGCGCTGGCAAAGATAGAAAAAGAAGTGGAGAGCCTTAAAACTTCTGCACTCGGACGGGAGAGAGAAGTAGTGGATCTGGTTATCTCACTGCTGGTATGAGCGGCAGCTGAATCAGAAATAAGCATATATCAATGCAGACAGGAGGGATAAGTAAATGGCGGTACTTAAGATGCAGAGAATCAGCATCTGCGCCTTAAAGAAAGACCGAAAAGCGATCCTTGAAAAACTGCAAAGCATGGGCGTATTGGAAGTGAACCATGTCATCGATGAGGATGAGGACTTTAAAAAGATGGACACGGCGGGACAGCGGATGGGGTTTGAGAAAGCAGCGGCGTCTGTGGATCAGGCGCTTGCGATTCTTGAAAAATATATCCCGGAGGATAAATCTGTGTTTGCGGCTCTTGAAGGGAAGAGACTAGTCGAACCAGAGGAGGAACGCCGGGTTCAGGAAGAGCGGCGCGAGTTGCTGAAGACAGCGAAGACCATCCATGATCTGGACCGGGAGTACGCGGAGCAGGTCGTTAATATCACGAAGTTGCGGAACAGCATCGAGAGTTTGAAACCGTGGCTTGCGCTGGACGTACCGCTTAAGCCTGCGGACACGAAGCGTGTGGGAATGTTTTTAGGAACGATGCCCGGAGGCACAACAGCAGAGTCCGTGTATGGGATCTTAGCGGAGAAGGCATCGGAAGCTGAAGCGGATGTACATCTCATCTCGTCAGAACAGAGTATGGTCTATCTGGCTGTGCTGTGCCTGAAGGAAGACATGCCGTCGGTGGAAGACGCCTTAAGGAGCGCAGGGTTTGCAAGACCGTCCCAGACATGGGACACTGTGCCGGCAGTTCAGAAAGAGAAGCTGGAGCAGCAGATCGCGGACTGTCAAGATAAGATTTCCGAGATTAAGAAGGATATCGAAGGTCTTTCAAAACAAAGAGAAAAGTTAAAAATCGCAGCGGACTATTACCGTGTCCGGGCGGACAAATACGCAGTGCTTGGAGATCTTCCACAGTCGGAACGTACCTTTGTCATCAGCGGATACATTCCCAAGTGTGAAGCTCCGCATGTGGCGGACTATCTGGCAGCCAGATATGATTGTATGGTAGATGTGGAGGAGCTAAAAGAAGATGAAGAAGCTCCGGTTATTCTGAAGAATAATCCATTTTCCATGAACATGGAGGGCATCGTGGAATCTTACGGGCTTCCGCACAAAGGAGAACTGGATCCGACGACGATCATGTCGTTTTTCTATATCTTTTTCTTTGGAATGATGTTGTCAGATGCAGCGTATGGAGCAATCGTGTCCATTGTCTGCGGCATACTCGTATGGAAGTTTCCGAGGATGTCAGACAGCATGAAGAAATCATTGAAGCTGTTCTTCTACTGTGGGCTTTCTACATTAGTGTGGGGCATTCTTTTCGGAGGATATTTCGGAAATATCGTGGATATTGTATCAGAGAAGTTCTTTGGGACGGCGGTCACAGTTCCAGCGCTCTGGTTCATTCCGCTGAATGACCCCATGAAGCTGCTGGTGTTCTCCCTTCTTTTCGGCGTGATCCACCTGTTTGTGGGTCTTGGAATCAAAGGATACCTGTGCTTAAGAGACGGCAAGGCCATGGACTTTTTCTGTGACGTAGTGCTATGGTTTCTGCTCCTTGTGGGATTGATCTTTATGCTCCTGCCAAGCGATATCTTTGCATCTATCGCTCAAACGAATATCGTGTTCCCGGGCTGGCTGAACACGGCGGCAAAGGTGCTGGCGGTCATCGGTGCGTCGGGTATTGTACTTATGTCGGGCAGGGAGAATAAGAATCCGGCTCTGCGCATCGCGCTGGGTGCATATGATTTATACAATATTACCGGATGGCTAAGCGACGCTCTTTCCTATTCGCGCCTGCTGGCGCTGGGGCTTGCAACGGGTGTTATCGCATCCGTTATCAATCAGATGGGAAGCATGCTTCCGAACAATGTGGTGGGAGTCATCTTCTTTATCGTGATCTTTATCGTCGGCCATGCGCTGAACTTAGCGATCAATCTACTGGGGGCGTATGTGCACACGAACCGTTTACAGTTTGTAGAGTTTTTCGGAAAGTTTTACGAAGGCGGCGGACGCCCGTTTGCGCCTTTTAAAGAAAATACAAAATATGCAGATGTTAAGGAGGAAACTATATTATGAATATTGCAGGTGAATTAGGAATCGTATATGCGCTGCTGGGAGCTGCAGTGGCAGTGCTTTTTGCCGGATGTGGCTCAGCTATAGGCGTAGGTATTGCTGGACAGGCGGCGGCAGGAGTTGTGACAGAGGATCCGAGTAAATTCGCGAAGGTGCTCATCATTCAGTTGCTTCCGGGTACGCAGGGGCTGTATGGACTGCTCGTGGGCTTTATCACTTTGTCTAAAATTGGCATTTTGGGAGGCGGTATTGCCGACCTGTCCGTGTCAACAGGACTTCTGATCCTCGCGGCCTGCCTGCCAATTGGTATCGTGGGGCTTCTCTCAGGTATCGCGCAGGGAAAGACAGCGGCTTCCGCTATCGGTATTGTTGCTAAGAAACCAGATCAGTTCGGTAAAGCGATGTTGTTCCCGGCGATGGTTGAGACATATGCAATCCTTGCGCTTTTGATCTCTTTCCTTGCCGTAAACGGTATTCAGGTTTAAGGAAAGAATCTTAAAGGAGAACAAAACATGAGTGGACTGGATAAAATGAAATCCCGGATCCTTGAGGAAGCGGACCACTCTGCAAAAGAGATCATCGGGAAGGCGCAGACTGAGGCAGAAGCCATTATAAAGGCGGCCGAGGAGGAAGCTCGCACCGAAGCGGCTAAGATCTCGGAGAAGGCGGAGCGCGATGCGGCTGATTACGCAGAGCGTGTAGCGTCCTCGATGGACATGCGCCGGAAACAGGCGTATCTCTCTGCAAAGCAGGATGTGATCTCGCACATACTTAAAAGTGCGTATGACACAGTGATGGATCTGGATGTGAGAGAATATTTTGACATGCTTGAGAAGCTCCTTGAGAAATATGTTCTTCCCGAAGAAGGAGTTATTTGTTTTTCGGAAAGGGATCTCGGGCGCATGCCGGAAGGATTTTCTGGCAAGATCAAGACGATCGCCGCTGCCAAGGGTGGAAGCCTGACGTTAAGTGACGAGGCAAGGGACATTGATGGAGGATTCCTCCTCGTGTACGGCGGTATTGAAGAGAACTGTACGATAAAGGCAGTGTTCGACGCAAAGCGCGAGGAACTGTCAGATCAGGTGAACAGGATTCTGTTCGGATAAACGCGGCCGTAAGGAGGGTTTAACTTGAGTAATACAAAATATACGTATGCGGTTGCGCGTATCCGTGCGCTGGAAGTATCCCTGTTTTCCGACGCTGTCATTGAGCAGCTCTTAGCCTGCAAGACAGCGGAGCAAGCACTTCAGCTTGTGACGGAAAAGGGGTGGGGTGATCCGTCTTCCGACAGAGATATGGATGCGGTTTTAAAGCGTGAGGAAGAAAAGACTTGGGAAGTCATCCGTGACGTTGCCCCGGACATGAGTGTGTTTGACGTGCTTTCCTATCCGAAACTGTACCACAACCTAAAAGCAGCGATCAAAGAAGTGTGTACAGAGACGCGGAATCCGGGCATTTTCTATGATGATTGTCAGATTCCAGGAAGGGAAATGCTTCAGATCGTTGAAAACAGAGAATTCTCAAAACTTCCAAGAGGCATGAGCCGTGTGGCGGAAGAGGCTTTTGATACACTTCTTCACACAAGGGACGGGCAGCTCTGCGATATCATGATTGACAAAGCAGCGCTGGATGCCATTTGCGAAGCGGGTAGGCGTTCGGGAGAGCCGATCATACAGGACTATGCGGATACTACCGTAGCCATCGCGGATATCAAGATCGCGGTGCGTTCCCAGAAGACGGGGAAAAGCGTGGATTTTATGAGAAGCGCCATGGCAGAGTGTGCGGGGCTTAATATTGAGCAGCTGATCCGCGCGGCACTTGCAGGAGCGGACGAGATCGCTCAGTATCTGGAAGGTACTTCCTACGCGGGAGGGGCTGACGCCCTGAGGGAATCACCGTCGGCGTTTGAACGCTGGTGTGACAACCGTATGATAGAAACATTGAAACCACAGAAGTATGAGACATTTTCCGTAGGCCCCTTGCTTGGGTACCTGATCGCGAGAGAAAATGAGATAAAGACAGTTCGGATCATCCTGACGGGGAAACAGAACGGTTTTCCCGATGAAGCGATCCGGGAAAGGATAAGGGAGATGTATGTATAAGATTGCAGTGATCGGTGATTACGACAGTATTTACGGGTTCGCAACATTGGGCCTTAGCATCTGCCCTGTAAAGACCCGGGAGGAGGCAAGGGATAAGTTAAGGCAGCTTGCTGAAGGTGAGTATGGTATCATCTATATCACCGAAAAGGCGGCGGCTGAACTGGGCAGCGCGCTTGAAGAGTACCGTGAACGGGTGCTTCCGGCGATCATTCAGATCCCAGGCGTATCCGGGAATACCGGAGCCGGAGTGGAAGGTGTGAAAAAGACCGTGGAACAGGCGGTCGGGTCAGATATTCTGTTTGGAGGAGTAAGCTAATGAGCACAGGAGTTATCAAGAAAGTCGCAGGACCTCTCGTTATTGCGGAAGGTATGCGGGATGCAAATATGTTTGACGTAGTCCGTGTGTCAGATCAGCGTCTCATCGGTGAGATTATCGAGATGCACGGCGATGAAGCGTCCATTCAGGTCTATGAGGAGACGTCGGGATTAGGCCCGGGCGAGCCGGTAGAATCTATGGAAGTGCCTATGTCTGTTGAGCTGGGTCCGGGACTGATTACCAGCATCTACGATGGGATCCAGAGACCGCTGGACGATATTATGAAGGTATCAGGAAACAACTTAAAACGTGGCGTGGAGGTTCCGTCCCTAAAGCGTGATCTGAAGTGGGAGTTCGTCCCTACTGTAAAAGCAGGGGATGAAGTAGAGGCGGGAGACGTGATTGGAACCGTGCAGGAGACGGTGCTTGTACAACAGAAAATCATGGTTCCCTACGGAGTAAAAGGAACGGTTAAAGAGATCAAATCTGGGGAATTTACGGTAGAAGAAGTGGTGGCAGTCGTTGAAACGGAAAAAGGCGATCGCGAGCTCACTCTGATGCAGAAGTGGCCAGTGCGCCGCGGGCGTCCTTATCAGAAGAAATTGCCGCCGGAGATGCCGCTTGTCACGGGACAGCGCGTGGTCGATACGTTTTTCCCCATCGCAAAGGGCGGTGTGGCGGCGGTGCCGGGGCCTTTTGGTAGCGGTAAGACGGTTATCCAGCATCAGCTCGCAAAGTGGGCGGAAGCGGATATCGTTGTGTATATCGGCTGCGGTGAGCGCGGGAATGAGATGACGGACGTGTTAAACGAGTTCCCGGAACTGAAAGATCCTAAGACAGGACAGCCTCTCATGCAGAGAACCGTCCTTATTGCAAATACATCGGATATGCCAGTGGCTGCTCGTGAGGCATCTATTTATACTGGTATCACAATCGCAGAGTATTTCCGCGATATGGGATATTCGGTAGCGCTGATGGCGGACTCTACTTCCCGCTGGGCAGAGGCGCTGCGCGAGATGTCTGGGCGTCTGGAGGAGATGCCCGGTGAGGAGGGATATCCGGCGTATTTAGGAAGCCGTCTGGCACAGTTCTATGAGCGCGCGGGTAGGGTGACTTCCCTTGGAAAAGAAGGCCGCGAGGGAGCTCTATCCGTAATCGGAGCCGTATCGCCCCCGGGCGGTGACACATCAGAGCCGGTATCACAGGCGACGCTGCGTATTGTAAAGGTATTCTGGGGACTGGATTCCGCGCTGGCGTACAAGAGACATTTCCCAGCGATTAACTGGCTGAACAGCTATTCCCTGTATCTGGACGATATGGAGAAATGGTTTAATAGTCAGGTGGCTGAGGACTGGATGAGCGGCCGTCAGAAGATGATGACACTGCTTCAGGAAGAGGCGGAACTGGAAGAGATCGTGAAGATGGTCGGCATGGATGCTCTTTCACCGGGCGACCGGTTGAAAATGGAAGCGGCCCGTTCCATCCGCGAGGATTTCCTGCACCAGAACTCCTTTCATGAGATCGACACTTATACATCGCTTAAGAAGCAGCATATGATGATGCTTCTCGTAAATGCGTTCTATGACCGTACTACAGAGGCTCTGTCTCAGGGAGCTTCCCTGCAGAAGCTGATCTCCATGCCAGTGAGAGAGCAGATCGGACGTTTCAAATATGTTCATGAGGACGCTCTTGATGAAGAGTATAAGAAAGTAGATGAAGAGTTGAGCGCACAGATCGCCAACGCATTTGTAAAGGAGGAACGGTAAATGCCTAAAGAGTACAGAACCATACAGGAAGTAGCCGGACCGCTGATGCTCGTGCGCGGCGTGGAGGGTGTGACATATGATGAGCTGGGAGAGATCGAGCTGGCAGACGGCGAGACAAGACGCTGTAAAGTGCTCGAGGTAAACGGAAACGATGTGCTCGTACAGCTCTTTGAGAGTTCTACTGGAATCAACTTATCCAACAGTAAGGTGCGTTTTCTCGGGCGGAGTATGGAACTGGGCGTGTCGGAAGATATGCTTGGCCGTGTCTTTGACGGGCTGGGGCGCCCTATTGACGATGGTCCGGAGATTCTGCCGGACGCACGCATGGACATCAATGGCCTGCCCATGAACCCGGCGGCAAGAAGTTACCCGGAGGAGTTCATCCAGACAGGTGTTTCCGCGATTGATGGACTGAACACTCTGGTTCGCGGGCAGAAGCTTCCGATCTTTTCCGCGTCGGGGCTTCCCCACGCTCAGCTTGCCGCGCAGATCGCGAGACAGGCAAAGGTGCTTGGAACAGATGAAAACTTTGCCGTAGTATTTGCAGCAATGGGTATCACTTTCGAAGAATCAAACTTCTTCGTAGAGAGTTTCCGGGAGACAGGAGCTCTTGACCGTACCGTGCTCTTTGTCAATCTGGCGAACGACCCGGCGATCGAGCGTATCGCCACGCCGAAGATGGCGCTGACAGCGGCAGAGTACCTTGCATTTGAAAAGGAAATGCACGTGCTGGTTATCCTGACGGATATTACGAACTACGCGGATGCGCTCCGTGAGGTGTCCGCAGCCCGCAAAGAAGTGCCGGGCCGCCGCGGATACCCGGGATATATGTATACGGATCTCGCGACGATTTATGAGAGAGCGGGAAGACAGAGCGGGAAGAAGGGAAGTATCACTATGATCCCGATCCTGACCATGCCCGAGGATGACAAGACCCACCCCATCCCTGACCTGACAGGCTATATCACTGAGGGTCAGATCATCTTAAGCCGTGAGCTTTACAGGAAGGGGGTTACACCGCCTATCGATGTACTGCCTTCCCTGTCCCGTCTGAAAGATAAAGGTATCGGCGAGGGTAAGACCCGCGCGGATCACTCCAACACTATGAACCAGCTCTTTGCCGCGTATGCCCGCGGAAAAGATGCAAAAGAACTCATGGTCATCTTAGGAGAAGCGGCGCTGACCGAGATCGATCTGATGTATGCAAAGTTTGCTGACGCCTTTGAGCAGGAATACGTATCTCAGGGCTACAACACAGACCGCGGTATCGAAGAGACACTGAATATCGGCTGGAAGCTTTTAAGAATGCTGCCGAGAACTGAACTGAAACGTATCGACGACAAATACCTCGACGCGTATTACGGGACTGACCCCGAAGTGTAAGAGCAGTGGGGCTGTCCCGGAAGCCGGAGGCAGGAAATATTCAGATGATTTGAAGGAGGTGGCGTTTTGGCGGCGAAACAGGTGAATCCCACCCGTATGGAGCTGACCCGTCTGAAAAAGAAACGGATCACAGCGATCCGAGGTCACAAGCTCTTAAAAGATAAGCGGGATGAGCTGATGCGTCAGTATCTGGATCTTGTCCGTGAAAATATGGAAGTGCGCAAAAAGGTAGAGGCGGGTATCAAATCTGCTAATCGAAACTTTGTCATTGCCAAGGCAGGAATGTCGGAGGCTGCGCTTAATACGGCTCTGATGGCGCCCAAGCAAGAAGTGAACCTAGAGGCGGATGAGAAAAATGTCATGAGTGTTGACATCCCGACTTTTGAGTACAAGACAAGAACTGCTGACGAAAATGATATTTATTCTTATGGTTTTGCCTTTACATCCAGCGATTTGGATGGCGCGGTAAAGTCACTGGCAGATATTCTGCCAGATATGATCCGTCTGGCGGAATGCGAGAAGGCTTGTCAACTTATGGCAGCCGAGATCGAGAAGACGAGAAGGCGTGTTAATGCGCTGGAGCATGTGATCATCCCGGAGACGGAGGAGAGCATCAAATATATTACAATGAAACTGGATGAGAACGAGAGAAGCACCCAGATCCGACTGATGAAGGTGAAGGATATGATGCTGGAAGAAACTTATCATTACAGCGAGAAATAAGAAACAGGAAGAGGGTGTCCCAAGGGTCATGACATGACGCAAGGGTCACTCTCTTTGTATACAATCGGTACTCTAAAATTTCTATAAACACGGTTGTGCCACCAGGGGCGCTGTCCTATTCTGTATTTACACAAAGTTAATCATTCTGATTGCCGGAGAGTTATCTTTAGTACCGCCAAGAGACGGGAAGTATCTTTTTCATACCTGTATTCGGGAAATCGTCCATAGGCAATAAACGAAATAGCAAAGAAAACAGGTTTACCCTTTACAGACGCAGATGATATGTTTACAATAAGAAGCAAATGCGAAGTCTTTTCCGGGTGAACTCCGTTTCATGCAGGAAAAGAGAACGCATATGGCAAAACAAACGAACAATTTTATAATGCTTCCCACCGTGGATTTCCTGTTTTAAAGAGTTGATGCACAATGAAAAATGTGTTCATGTAAGTATCCTTGATTTTATCCATTTTCCGAAGGACAAGAGATGCTATCACGTGATGCTAAGACTGGGGAGCCATACGCTGATCTGATGGAAATACATGCTTAGAATTCAAGAAACTCCCAAAGAAAGCGCGGGACGAGGAAGATATTATCCGCTGGCAAAGATTCTTCAGCGGGAAGAATAGGGAGGATTTATGAGGCTTGACAAAGAAAATATGCGGAAAATGAAGGAACTGATCCTTTTTACGATTATTATTTTGATTGCATTGTGGAACTATAATATTCTGTTTGAGTGGATTGGGTTTGCATTTGGCATTATATTTCCTTTTCTACTCGGCGGGGGAATCGCGTTTGTTCTCAATGTTCCAATGAAATTTCTGGAGAAGAAGATTTTCGGGAACAGACGTTTAAGAGACAAGAAAATTGCCCAGAGACTCGCCCGGCCGCTAAGCCTTGTGCTGACGATTGCGATTGTGATCGGTGTGGTTGTTCTTGTTATGTTTGTAGTGATACCTGAACTGACGCAGACAATTCTCTCTTTGGGAAAGAATATCCAGACATTCATTCCGCAGGCGCAGAGGACGCTGGAAGAATTGTTCATGGATAACAGCGAGATCCGCGCATGGCTTGATAACTTAAATCTTGATGTAGGAAAACTGCTGGACAGTGCGATGTCCTTCTTCCAGAATGGGGCGGGGAATGTACTGAATTCCACCATGTCTGCCATCGGTTCCATTGTAAGCGGAGTGGCGACGTTTGTGATCGCTTTTGTATTTGCGTGCTATGTACTTCTGCAGAAAGAAAAACTCAACGTACAGGTGAGGAAAGTGATGTATGCGTTTCTCCCGGAGAAGAAAGTGGAGTGGTGCTTGGAGGTATGTTCACTGGCGGCAAAATCCTTTTCGAGTTTTCTGACGGGGCAGTGTGTAGAGGCTTTGATACTGGGAATGATGTTCTTTATTGCCATGAGCATCTTTAACATGCCGTATTCCCTGCTCGTAGGAGTACTTATCGCGTTTACCGCGTTGATTCCGATATTTGGCGCGTTTATCGGCTGTATCGTAGGAGCATTCTTAATTTTGATGGTGGATCCGCTACAAGCGCTCATCTTTGTAATTATGTTCCTTGTGCTTCAGCAGATCGAAGGAAACCTGATTTATCCCAAAGTGGTAGGGAATTCCGTGGGACTGCCATCAATCTGGGTTCTGGCAGCAGTGACTATCGGCGGCAGCCTGATGGGGGTTGTTGGAATGTTGATTTTCATCCCTATCACATCTGTTGTCTATACGCTATTCCGTGCCAGTGTATATAAGAAGCTTAAGAGCAAACATAGGGATATCAGGACCGCGCAGCCAGAGGAGCCTGATTCCCCGCGTTAAAAAATCCTGTAAGACAAAAAATCCACGTAAGACCTTGACTTCTATCTGCCCACCATGGTACAATACTACGGCGAATGGAAGTTAGGTCTTTTTTTTATGCCTAAAAATCGATGGCTTCGCAACCATCAGAGTAACACGCAGGTAAATATGAAAAAAGCGAGGTGGAAGTTGTGCGCACAAGAATTACACTGGAGTGTACGGAATGTAAAAACCGTAACTACAACATGACGAAGGATAAGAAAGCTCATCCGGACCGCATGGAGACTAAGAAGTATTGCAGATTCTGTAAATCACACACACTGCATAAAGAGACAAAGTAGTCGTCGGAAGGAAGTGGCATTATGAGTGAAAACACAAAGACTCAGAAGAAAAGCTGGTTCAAAGGGCTTCAGGCAGAGTTTAAGAAAGTCATTTGGCCGGACAAGAGGACACTTGCAAGACAGACCACGGCAGTTGTTGCGGTATCTTTAATTCTCGGAGCGCTGATCGCGATTATTGATGCGATCCTGCAATTCGGAATCGAATTACTGATGCGATAGGAAAGTGCAGCAGAAAGGTGATTTTATGTCAGAGGCAAAATGGTATGTAGTTCATACTTATTCAGGGTATGAAAACAAGGTAAAGGCGAATATTGATAAGACAATCGAGAACCGCCATCTGGAAGATCAGATCCTTGAGGTTCGCGTTCCTATGGAGGAAGTGACGGAGCTTAAGAATGGCGTCCAGAAAGCTGTACAGAGGAAGATGTTCCCGGGATATGTCATGATCCATATGATTATGAACGATGATACATGGTATGTGGTGAGAAATACCCGTGGAGTTACAGGATTTGTAGGACCCGGTTCCAAGCCAGTGCCGCTGGAAGAAAGCGAGATGGAAAATCTCGGAATTAAGAGAGACAATGTTGTCGTTAACTTCGGAGTGGGAGATACGATTGTTGTTACGAGCGGCGCATGGGAAGGCACAGTAGGGGCCGTGCAGAGCATGAACGAGCAGAAGAAGAGTCTGTCTATCAATGTTGAGCTGTTTGGCCGGGAGACTCCGGTTGAGCTTAGTTTTTCAGAAGTGAAGAAAATGAATTAAAGATGAGTGGGAGGGGCATGTCCCCGTAAGTACCACAAGGAGGTAATTGAAAATGGCAAAAAAAGTAGAAGGTTATATCAAATTACAGATTCCTGCCGGCAAGGCAACTCCGGCACCGCCGGTTGGTCCTGCCCTCGGACAGCACGGTGTGAATATCGTTGAATTTACAAAGCAGTTCAACGCAAGAACAGCAGACCAGGGAGATCTGATTATCCCTGTTGTCATCACGGTATACAATGACAGAAGCTTCAGCTTCATCACAAAGACACCGCCAGCTGCAGTTCTGATCAAGAAGGCATGCAAGATCCAGTCCGGATCAGGCGTACCAAATAAAAATAAGGTTGCAACGATTACAAAGGCTCAGCTTCAGGAGATCGCTGAGATGAAGATGCCGGATCTGAACGCGGCAAGCGTTGAGGCAGCAATGAGTATGGTGGCAGGAACATGCCGTTCCATGGGTGTCGTTGTAGAAGAGTAGAACACTTGGCGATGCACTGAACAAGTAGAAAGAAATTTTGAGGCTTAGTGTGAAGGCAGATACTCTGAGCGGAGCGAGGAGGTGTGCTCATTAGAGCCTAATGTGAACTCCACCGGAGCTATCTTGGCATTGACCATATAGAAGTGAAGCTTAGAAGCATATAAACAAGTGGGAGGGGCAAGATCCCGCCAATACCACAAGGAGGTTATTGTAAAATGAAACGAGGAAAGAAATATATCGAAGCTGCAAAACTGATCGAGAGAGGAAATCTCTATGATAAGGAAGAAGCAGTAGCATTAGTAAAGAAAGCAGCAACAGCAAAGTTTGACGAGACCATTGAGGCTCACATCAGAACAGGATGTGACGGACGCCACGCTGACCAGCAGATCCGTGGTGCGGTTGTTCTTCCGCATGGAACAGGTAAGAAAGTCCGTATCCTCGTGTTTGCTAAGGACGCGAAGGCTGAGGAAGCGAAAGCAGCAGGAGCTGATTTTGTAGGTGGTGACGAACTGATCCCAAGAATTCAGAATGAGGGATGGTTTGACTTTGACGTAGTTGTTGCGACACCGGACATGATGGGCGTTGTAGGACGTCTCGGACGTGTGCTCGGACCGAAGGGACTCATGCCGAACCCGAAAGCGGGAACAGTTACAATGGATGTAACAAAGGCTGTCAACGACATCAAGGCTGGTAAGATCGAGTACAGACTTGACAAGACAAATATTATCCACGTGCCAATTGGTAAAGCATCCTTTACTGAGGAGCAGTTAGCGGACAACTTCCAAACGCTTATTGACGCGATCAACAAGGCAAGACCGGCAGCGGTAAAGGGCCAGTACCTTAAGAGCGTAACTCTTACATCTACAATGGGTCCGGGCGTGAAGGTCAACCCGCTGAAGCTCGCGTAATCGATAAAATATTGTTTATGAGGAGCATTTTTTGGACTGCATAGGCAGTCCGAAGAATGCTCTTTTTTAGATTTATGCAGGAAGAATGGAGTGGAGGATCTTAAGCGTATGCTGGAAGCATTGGAGCAGGTGGGGGGGCGCGGATTCGTGGCTCCGGCTGCTTGGGGAATGTTCTCTTACCGGCTTGCGCCGATGGTATCTCCGCGGAGCCGTGAGGGAGATGTGGAGGCGCTGCTCACATCTCTTGAGGAGCTGGAGAAGACAGCAGACAGTACGGGGACTTATATTTATCTGGAACCGCTCAACCGCTATGAAGACCATATGCTGAACACACAGCAGGACGCGGTGGCTATTATTGAGAAAGGCGGGTTTAAGAGGGTTAAGACCACGTTCGACTTCTATCATATGTCCATAGAAGAAGATGATATCTCCCAGTCTCTGAAGAAATATAAAGACTATATCGGACACATCCATATTGCGGAGAATCACCGATATCAGCCGGGGATCGGATCCATAGACTGGGAGCGGCACATGAAGACATTAAAAGAGATCGGGTATGACGGGCCGGTTATCAACGAAGGCCGCGTCAGGGCAGAAGATCCCAAGGAGGCATACAGAAAGTCTGCTGAGTTTATAAGGCAATTTATATAGGAGAAACAGATGGAACGTTTAAAGATCGCACTGATAGGAGCCGGGCAGATTGCTCGCACGACTCATATACCCAATCTTAAGAAGATCCCAGAGACAGAGATCACAGGGATCTGTGACACGCGCATAGAGGCTGCTCAGCAGACGGCGCGTGAGGGCGGTATCCAACATTATTATGGCTCCCATGTAGAAATGATAGAAAAGGAGCGGCCGGACGCGGTGATCATATGCGTGCCCAATCAGTGTCACTGTGAGATGACAATGAGCGCTCTTGATATGGGTTGCCATGTGCTCTGCGAGAAGCCGCCTGCAATGACGGCAGAGCAGGCGGAGCAGATGGAGAAAAAGGCAAAAGAAAAAGGAAAACTTTTATCTTATGGTTTTCATCTGCGCGCCAGCGAAGAAGTACAGATCCTTCGGCGGGAGATCCTCAAAGGAGCAGTGGGCGAGATCTATCATGCAGAGGCCAGATGGTGCAGAAGGAGGGGGATCCCGGGCTGGGGAAATTTTACGGATAAAGAGATTCAGGGCGGAGGCCCCCTTATCGACATTGGCGCTCATGTGTTGGACAGTGCGCTGTATCTCATGGGGTACCCGGAGATATCTGGAGTGTACGCTTCGTCCAGCAGTTACATCGGTAGAAGCCGTAGCAAGGGGCTGATGGGAACATGGGATCCTGACCGTTTTACCGTAGAAGACGGGCTGTTTGGATTCGTGAAGTTTCAGAATGGGTACAGTCTGGAGATCCAGACTGCGTTTGCCCTTAATCAGAAAGAGAGGGACCGCAGAAACATCATTTTGTACGGATCGGAACAGGGGGCATCAGTATTTCCGTTGGAACTGTATGGAGAGGATGAGGGATGTCTTTGGGATAAGGCATTTCCATTTTCCGCGCATAGGGATCCCCATTGGGCGCTTGATCGGAATTTTGTCATGGCATGTCTCAAAAGAGAAGAATTGCTCGTGAAAGCAGAGGAAGGAACGTATGTGCAGAGGCTCATAGGGATGCTGTATGAATCAGCGGAATCGGGGGCTCCTGTTATCTGCGGAGCGTCATTATCCGGAAAGCCGTGAGGAGAGCGCGGGCAGCGAAAATAAAAAGAACGGGGTAGTCGGTTATGAAGCATTATAAAATAGAGAAAGAAAAAGGCAGGTTGTGGCTGATCGAGGACGCCTACTCGCCGCTGTTTGAAGAAAAGACAGAGGCAATTTTCGCGCAGTGCAACGGCTACATGGGGGTACGGGCAGCCCACCCGTTTCTGTCGATTGAAGAAAAAAGGGGGATGTTCTTACGCGGCGCTTTTGACAAAGCGTATGACGATGAAGCGACCGAACTGGTGAATTGTCCGGATGTGACTTGGTTCGGACTAGAGATTAACGAAGAGAAGCTGCATACTGACAGTACCAAGATGCTCTCATGTGAGAGACGTCTGGATGTCCTAAGCGGAGAACTTCAGATTAGGTATGTGTTTGAGCTGGCGCTGGGGCGCAAAGCCGAAGTGGAGTGCCGCCGGTTCGCCTCGGCCGATGACCGGCATCTATTCCTACAATCTTACCGGGTGCGCTTAAACGGCGGCGAACCGGGAGACATCCGGATTAGTACTGGGATCAATGGACAGATTACAAATAGCGGTGTTTCTCATTTTCACTCTGTGTCAGAACGGGTATATGACCGCGAGATTATGGAAAGCATAGGCCAATTGAAAAAGAATGCAGTGGTGGTGCTTACGCAGTGTACGTCTGGAGACAGTAAACCGTCGAAGACCGATTTTGTCCTGAAAAGGAGGAGCATTTACGGAACCTATTGTTTTGACGGGGTGATAGAAGTAGAGATTTGTAAAGTGTCGGTTGTGTTCCAGACAGGGGAAATGGATGGAGACAAAGCTTGCGGACATGTGCGCAGAGCATCGGAAAAAGGATATGACCGGCTTTTTCACGAACATGTAAGCGCGATGCGGAAATTTTGGGAGCAGGCAGGAATCCGTATCCGAGGTATGAGTGTAGAGCAAGAAGCGGCGGTCTGCTTTTCCCAGTACCACATTTTCGGTATGACGCCGTATGATACAGAGGAATTTAGTATTGCTGCCAAAGGGCTGACAGGTGAAGGTTATAAAGGGCATGTGTTCTGGGATACAGAGATCTTTTTGTTCCCGTTCTGGCTGCATGTCTGTCCAGAGCAGGCTAAGCGTTTGCTGGGTTTTCGCTATATCGGACTGGATGGGGCGAGGAAGAAAGCAAAAGATTACGGTTACAAAGGTGCGATGTTCCCATGGGAAGCCGCAGGGACAGGCGAAGAGGAAACACCACTGTATGCCGCGTTGAATATCCATACGGGCAAAGCTAACAAAGTATGGTCTGGAATCAAAGAATACCATGTTACGGCTGACATTGTGTATGCGGTGGAACGGTATTATGAAGTAACCGGTAATTGGAAGTTCATGGAAAAGCGAGGATATGAGATCATATTTGAGGCGGCGCGTTTTTGGGTCTCCTGCGCAGAAAAGGACGAGAAGACCGGGATGTATGTTATCCGTGATGTGATCGGACCGGATGAATATACAGAACATGTGGACAATAATGCGTACACGAATTATATGGCGGCCTTCTGTGTGAAAATTGCGAGGAAGTACGCGGTTCTCTTAAAGAAAGAGAAGCCTGTGCTGTTTGAAGCTCTGGATAAGAAGACCGGAGTGTCAGGAGAACTGGATACATGGGAGAGATTTCTCAAAGGGATCTATTTGCCGCAGCCGGACAGGAATGGAATCATACCGCAGGACGATACATTTTTGTCGAAACCAATGCTCAAAAATATTGAGAAATATAGGTCCGCCCGGATGAAGCAGGCAATCCTGCTGGATTACTCCCGGGAGGAGATTGTGAATATGCAGGTGCTTAAACAAGCGGATGTGGTGATGTTGATGAATCTCTTCCCATGGCTTTTCATGGAAGAGACTGTTCGAAAGAACGTGTTATTTTACGAGAAGAGAACCGTTCATGACTCATCGCTGAGTTACTGTGCGTATGCTCAAGCCTCCGCGCATATTGGAGACAGAGAGGCTGCGGAGAAGTTTTTTGAGAACGCGCTGTTTGTGGATCTCAATGACAATCCCCTAGTCAGCGGAGACGGCATTCACGCAGCATCTATGGGAGGCGTATGGAATTGCCTGATTTATGGATTTGCGGGTGTCTGGTATGAAAAAGGGAAACTATCTGTCCGACCGCATCTCCCGGACACATGGCAAGAGATGGAGTTTAAACTGATTGTGAGGGGGATAAGGATCAGGTTCTGTATTTCCCATCAGGGGATCATTATGGAGAGTGAGGCAAAATTAGAGAGTTCGATCCACGTAGAGGCAGAAGGAAAAGAATATGAATTTCAAGGTTATCTGAACATCAGCAGGAAGAGAGAAGGCAGAGAAGAATGGAACAAAAGACAAAGGGAGCCATCTTTGACTTGGATGGGGTAGTTGTAGATACGGCGAAGTACCATTATCTTGCTTGGGACAGGCTTGCAGGTGAGATGGGATTTCGGCTGGATTCGTCCGTCAATGAAAGACTTAAAGGAGTAAGCCGCATGGATTCTTTGGAGATTGTTCTTCAGGCAGGAGGTATTGGGGGGATCCCACAAGAGGAAAAGCTACGGCTGGCACAACGTAAGAACGGATATTATCAGGAGATGATAAAAGAGATCAGTCCCTCGGAACTCCTGCCAGGAACAGTAGAATTTATTAAAAAACTAAAAGAGCGAAACTACAAAACGGCGCTTGGTTCCGCCAGTAAGAGCGGAGGCCTGATATTGAAACGTCTAGGAATTATTTCATTGTTTGATGTGGTTGTGGACGGGAATCAGGTCTCGAGGGCAAAGCCGGATCCGGAAGTGTTTTTCACAGCTGCAGATAGAATGGGAATTCCGTATGAGGACTGTGTGGTAATCGAAGATGCCAGAGCAGGCGTCCGGGCGGCTCATGCCGGGGGAATGAAGTGCATCGGAGTTGGGGACAGAGACGTCCTTGCAGAGGCAGATCTTGTCGTAGAAAATACGGCAGAACTTTCTCAAATAGAATTGATATTTTAAGGCTTGACACTCAGCGTGGAGTGTGCTATGCTTATACAGCAACTGCCGAAGACAGCAGGCGCTGTAAAGCGTAAGGGTATTTCCCGCCTGCCGAGGAAAGTTAGATTTATTACGCAAGTATGAATTTACAAACCTCTGTGTCTTTATGGCATGGAGATTTTTTATATCACGGCGTTCATGCGGAAGTGCTGCCGTGACGTGTAAATGACTTTGGCAGTACACGCGAATATAATAAGGAGGTGTACCAGAAAGTGGCAAAAGTTGAATTAAAACAGCCGATTGTACAGGCAATCGCAGAAGAGATCAAAGACGCTCAGTCAGTTGTTCTTGTTGACTACCGCGGACTTACTGTTGCTCAGGACACAGAACTGCGTAAGCAGCTCAGAGAAGCGGGCATCATTTACAAGGTATATAAGAACACGATGATGAAGAGAGCTTTCGAGGGAACTGAGTTCGCAGGTCTCGAGAATTGTCTGGAAGGGCCGAGCGCGATCGCGATCTCCAAGGATGACGCGACAGCACCGGCAAGAATCCTGTGCAAGTTTGCCAAGGACGCTCAGGCACTTGAACTCAAGGGGGGTGTCGTAGAAGGAACAGTCTATGACGTCGCAGGGCTTACAGAACTTTCTAAGATCCCGTCAAGAGAAGAGCTTCTTTCCAAACTTCTTGGAAGTTTACAGTCACCGATCACAAACTTTGCTCGTGTTATCAAGCAGATTGCAGAGCAGGGCGGCGCATCGGTAGAGGCAGAAGAAGCTGCAGCCGCTCCGGCGGAAGAGGCCGAGACAGCAGAAGCACCGGCAGAGACACCGGAAGCAGACGCATAATAGCGGGAGTTTTATTTCCCGGAGATATCACCCGCAGGGGTTATGTAATGATTTAAAAATAAAACAAAAAAACGGAGGATATGTAAAATGGCTAAGATGACAACAGCTGAAATGATCGAAGCGATCAAAGAGTTATCAGTATTAGAGTTAAACGAGCTTGTTAAGGCTTGTGAAGAAGAGTTTGGCGTGTCTGCGGCGGCAGGCGTTGTAGTTGCAGCAGCAGGCGGAGAGGCAGCAGCGGCAGAAGAGAAAGATGAGTTCGATGTAGAGCTTGTATCTGCAGGCGCTTCTAAGGTTAAGGTTATCAAGGTTGTTCGTGAGATCACAGGTCTTGGGCTTAAAGAGGCGAAAGAGCTTGTAGACGGAGCTCCGAAGGTGATTAAAGAAGGCGTTTCCAAGGCAGAGGCTGAGGAGATCAAGACAAAACTTGAGGCTGAGGGCGCTGAAGTTAATATGAAATAATACACTGGATAAAGTGGGTGAGCCGCAGAGAATGAGTTCTTCTGCGGCTCTTTCTTTCCTATAGGGTATGTCGTTGCATGATTGGGACAGCCCATGCCAGCTCGAAAGCCGAGGGCTTTCTCGCTGTATGGCATCCACCATATGTCTAAGAGACATAGAACAGCCCCTTGCAGACAAGTCTGCAGATGGCTGTCCTATGCCTCTTAGCTGCATGGGCAGACTGGGGACGCATATCATATATGGGGAAAAATGTCAAGAATAATCTGAAAAAGATTGTTGACAATGAAAAGAGCTGTGTGTTATAGTAAAAAATGCACTATTATGGAAAGCTATGCCATATTAGTAAGTAGAAATTACTGTCACATGGCTCTTTTCATATTATAGGGGTTCAGTTCATCCGCGGGATTCGCCAGTGTTTGGACAAATTTGTGGATGATTGAAAATAAAACAGAGGAGTGAAAACGTCAATGGAGAAAAACAGGATCCGTCCCATTAAAACTGGAAAAAGCTTCCGCATGAGTTATTCTAGGCAGAAGGAAGTCTTGGAGATGCCGAATCTCATTGAAGTTCAGAAGGATTCCTACCAATGGTTTCTGGATGAGGGACTCAAAGAGGTGTTCGACGATATTTCCCCCATCGCTGATTATAGTGGACACTTAAGTCTGGAATTTGTGGATTTCACACTTTGCGAAGATGATGTGAAATACACGATCGACGAGTGCAAAGAGCGCGACGCGACTTATGCGGCGCCCTTAAAAGTCAGGGTGAGGCTCCACAATAAAGAGACAGATGAGATCAATGAGCATGAGATCTTCATGGGAGACCTTCCGCTGATGACCAAGACGGGAACCTTTGTCATCAACGGGGCAGAGCGTGTTATCGTCAGCCAGCTCGTGCGTTCTCCGGGTATTTATTACGGTATTTCCCACGATAAACTTGGGAAAAAGCTTTATTCGGCCACTGTTATCCCTAACAGAGGCGCATGGCTTGAGTATGAGACTGACTCCAATGATGTTTTTTACGTGCGCGTAGACCGTACAAGGAAGGTGCCGATCACAGTCCTGATCCGTGCCCTTGGTATTGGTACGAACGCAGAGATTATAGATTTATTTGGCGAGGAGCCTAAGATCCTCGCAAGCTTTGGAAAAGACACTGCTGAGAACTATCAGGAGGGCCTGTTAGAGCTGTATAAAAAGATCCGCCCGGGAGAGCCGCTTGCGGTGGACAGTGCGGAGAGCCTGATCAATAGCATGTTTTTTGATCCGAGACGTTACGATCTGGCGAAGGTCGGACGCTATAAGTTTAACAAGAAGCTCATGTTCAGAAACCGGGTAAACGGGCAGATCCTCGCAGAGGACGTGGTAAGCCCGCTGACAGGTGAAGTGGTGGCGGAAAAAGGGACAAAACTCACCCGTGAATTGGCGGATGTGATCCAGAATTCTGCGGTTCCGTATCTGTGGGTAGAAGGAGAGGACGAGTCAAGGAACATCAAGATCCTTTCCAATATGATGGTAGACCTTCAGGCGGTCGTCGACATTGATCCGAAGGAAGTAGGCGTAACGGAGCAGGTGTATTATCCAGTGCTCGCAGGCATCATTGAGGAAGCCGCAGGGGATATCGAAGAGATCAAGAGCATGATCCGCCGCGATATTCATGACCTCATTCCGAAGCATATTACGAAGGAAGATATTTTAGCTTCTATTAATTATAATATGCATCTCGAGTATGGTATGGGAAATGACGATGATATCGACCATCTGGGCAACCGCCGTATCCGTGCGGTGGGCGAGCTGCTCCAGAATCAGTACAGGATAGGGCTCTCCAGGCTGGAAAGGGTCGTGCGCGAGCGTATGACTACACAGGATCAGGAGGGAATCTCTCCGCAGTCATTGATCAACATTAAGCCGGTGACGGCAGCGGTGAAGGAGTTCTTCGGTTCTTCACAGCTTTCACAGTTCATGGATCAGAACAACCCGCTGGGTGAGCTGACTCACAAGAGACGTCTCTCCGCGCTTGGACCGGGAGGTCTTTCCCGAGACCGCGCGGGATTCGAGGTCCGCGACGTGCACTATTCTCACTATGGAAGAATGTGTCCTATCGAGACGCCAGAGGGGCCGAATATCGGTCTGATTAACTCTCTTGCGACATACGCAAGGATTAACCAGTATGGTTTTGTTGAGGCTCCTTATAGGAGGATTGACAAGACAGATCCGGAGAATCCGGTTGTTACGGATGAGGTTGTCTACATGACCGCCGATGAGGAAGACAATTATCATGTGGCGCAGGCGAATACACCGCTTGATGAAGAAGGTCATTTTGTTCATAAAAATGTATCTGGACGTTACCGCGAGGAGACACAGGAATACGAAAGAAGCAAGTTTGACTATATGGACGTTTCCCCGAAGATGGTGTTTTCTGTTGCAACGGCGCTGATCCCGTTTCTTGAGAACGACGACGCGAACCGCGCTTTGATGGGATCAAACATGCAGCGCCAGGCGGTGCCGCTTTTGACTACGGAAGCTCCGGTAGTCGGGACGGGTATGGAAGTGAAGGCCGCTGTCGATTCAGGCGTGTGCGTAGTTGCAGAGCAAGGCGGTGAGGTCGAGAGTTCTACATCAAAGGAGATCGTAATCCGTCACGAGGACGGTATAAAGCGGACATACAAGCTGACTAAATTCCAAAGAAGCAACCAGAGCAACTGCTACAATCAGAGACCGATCGTGAACAAAGGTGACGTGGTAGAGGCAGGACAGGTTATTGCAGACGGTCCGTCCACATCTGGCGGCGAGATGGCTCTTGGAAAGAACCCTCTTATTGGATTTATGACATGGGAAGGTTACAACTACGAGGACGCTGTTCTCTTGAGCGAACGGCTTGTACAGGATGATGTTTACACTTCTGTCCATATCGAAGAATATGAGGCAGAGGCCAGAGATACAAAGCTTGGACCCGAAGAGATCACAAGGGATATTCCAGGCGTGGGCGACGACGCGCTGAAAGATCTGGATGAGAGAGGTATCATCCGCATCGGCGCGGAAGTGCGTGCGGGGGATATCCTTGTTGGAAAGGTAACTCCGAAGGGAGAGACAGAACTGACAGCAGAGGAGAGGCTGCTCCGTGCGATCTTCGGCGAGAAAGCGAGAGAAGTAAGGGATACGTCCCTGAAAGTACCCCATGGAGAATACGGTATCGTAGTAGACGCCAAGGTGTTCACAAGGGAGAATGGAGACGAACTGTCTCCGGGAGTGAATCAGGCGGTGCGTATCTACATCGCGCAGAAGAGAAAGATATCTGTGGGAGATAAGATGGCGGGACGTCATGGTAACAAAGGTGTCGTTTCCCGTGTGCTCCCAGTGGAGGATATGCCGTTCCTTCCGAACGGACGTCCGCTGGATATCGTGCTGAACCCGTTGGGCGTGCCTTCCCGTATGAACATCGGGCAGGTGCTTGAGATCCACTTAAGTCTTGCGGCAAAAGCGCTTGGATTTAATATTTCTACGCCAGTATTTGACGGTGCAAATGAGGTTGATATCATGGATACCCTCGATCTGGCGAATGATTATGTAAACCTTGAGTGGGAAGAGTTTGAGAAAAAGCACGGACAGGAGCTGCTCCCAGAAGTGCTTGAGTACCTCTCTGAGAACAGAGAGCACAGAAAGCTTTGGAAGGGTGTGCCGCTCTCAAGAGACGGAAAAGTCCGCCTCCGCGACGGGCGTACTGGTGAGTTCTTCGACAGTCCGGTTACAATCGGCCACATGCATTATCTGAAACTCCACCATCTCGTTGACGACAAGATCCACGCACGTTCTACCGGTCCGTACTCCCTTGTCACACAGCAGCCGCTGGGTGGTAAGGCACAGTTCGGAGGACAGCGTTTCGGAGAGATGGAGGTTTGGGCTCTTGAGGCTTATGGCGCGTCTTACACACTTCAGGAGATCCTGACGGTAAAATCCGACGATGTGATCGGACGTGTGAAGACTTACGAAGCGATCATCAAGGGAGAGAATATTCCGGAACCGGGAATCCCGGAATCCTTCAAGGTGCTCTTAAAAGAGCTCCAGTCATTGGCTCTGGATGTGCGCGTGCTGCGTGATGACAACACAGAGGTTGAGATCATGGAGAATGTGGACTATGGTGAGACAGATCTTCGCCACATCATCGAGGGAGACAGAAAGTACCGCGATGAGAACGAGTCTTTCGGTGAACATGGATTTACTGAACAGGAGTTCGTAGGTGAGGAGCTTGAGGATGTGGAACCTGAGGAAGATTTGGATGCCAGTGAGCTGGGGAACATCAGGTTTGACGAGTATTCCGATTATGATGAAGAATAATAGGAGGAGCCATATCTATGCCAAATAATAATGAACAACAATACCAACCGTTAACATTTGATGCAATCAGGATCGGTCTGGCTTCACCTGAAAAGATACTGGAATGGTCCAGAGGCGAGGTCACGAAACCAGAGACGATCAATTACAGGACGTTAAAGCCGGAGAAAGACGGTCTGTTCTGTGAGAAAATCTTCGGACCAAGCAAAGACTGGGAGTGTCACTGCGGTAAATATAAGAAGATCCGCTACAAAGGCGTTGTCTGCGACCGATGCGGAGTAGAGGTTACAAAGGCAAGCGTGCGCCGTGAACGTATGGGGCACATTGCTCTTGCGGCTCCGGTATCTCATATCTGGTATTTTAAAGGGATTCCAAGCCGTATGGGCTTAATCCTTGACATCTCTCCGAGAACACTGGAGAGAGTGCTGTACTTTGCTTCCTATATCGTGCTCGACAAAGGAGAGACAGATATGCAGAACAAGCAGATCCTGTCCGAGTCAGAGTATCAGGAGCAGAGAGAAAAGTGGGGAAGCGGTTCTTTCCGTGTAGGAATGGGAGCTGAGGCAATCAAAGAGCTTCTTGAGAAAATTGATCTTGAGAAAGAGTATACAGAACTTCAGGCGGCCCTTGAAAATGCGACAGGTCAGAAGAGGGCAAGAATTGTGAAGCGTCTGGAAGTTGTAGAGGCGTTCCGTGAGTCCGGCAACCGCCCGGAGTGGATGATCCTCTCTGCGATTCCAGTGATTCCTCCGGATCTTCGCCCTATGGTACAGTTGGATGGAGGACGTTTTGCTACGTCTGACTTAAACGATCTGTACAGAAGAATCATCAACAGAAATAACCGTCTGAAGAGGCTGTTGGAGCTGGGAGCACCGGATATCATCGTGCGCAATGAGAAGCGTATGCTTCAGGAGGCAGTGGACGCCCTTATTGACAACGGGCGTCGCGGCAGACCGGTCACAGGACCGGGCAATCGTGCGTTGAAGTCCCTGTCTGACATGCTCAAAGGTAAGTCCGGACGTTTCCGCCAGAACTTGCTTGGGAAGCGTGTTGACTACTCAGGACGTTCTGTTATCGTCGTAGGACCGGAGCTGAAGATTTATCAGTGCGGGCTTCCGAAAGAGATGGCGATCGAGCTGTTCAAGCCGTTTGTTATGAAAGAACTGGTTGCGAACGGCACGGCTCATAATATAAAGAATGCAAAGAAAATGGTAGAGAGGCTCCAGCCGGAGGTGTGGGATGTGCTCGAGGAAGTGATCAAAGAGCATCCGGTTATGTTAAACCGTGCCCCCACGCTGCACAGACTTGGTATTCAGGCGTTTGAGCCGATCCTCGTGGAAGGTAAGGCGATCAAGCTGCATCCGCTCGTGTGTACGGCGTACAATGCGGACTTCGACGGCGACCAGATGGCAGTCCATGTACCGCTGTCACAGGAGGCACAGGCTGAGTGTCGGTTCCTCCTGCTCTCACCGAACAACCTGCTGAAACCGTCAGACGGCGGACCGGTGGCTGTTCCTTCTCAGGATATGGTTCTCGGTATCTACTATCTGACACAGGAGAGACCGGAAGCAAAGGGAGAGGGTATGTTCTTCAAGAGCGTGAGCGAGGCGATCCTTGCCTACGAGAACGGATATATTACCCTCCATTCCCGGATTAAGGTGCGTGTGTCCAAGACCATGCCGGACGGTACAGAAAAGACAGGTGTCATCGACGCGACGCTGGGACGCCTGCTGTTCAATGAGATCATTCCGCAGGATCTTGGTTTTGTGGATAGAGAGGTGGAAGGCAACGAGCTGCTGCTCGAGGTGGATTTCCATGTAGGAAAGAAGCAGTTAAAGCAGATCCTCGAGAAAGTCATCAACACTCATGGCGCTACACAGACGGCGGAAGTGCTGGATGATGTAAAATCTATCGGATACAAGTTCTCCACAAGGGCAGCTATGACGGTATCTATTTCAGATATGACCGTGCCGCCGGAGAAACCACAGATGATCGAGGAAGCCCAGAACACTGTGGACCGCATCACAAAGAACTATAAGCGCGGTCTTATCACAGAAGAAGAGCGTTACAAAGAAGTCGTAGAAACATGGAAGGAGACGGATGATAAGCTGACAGACGCCCTGCTTTCCGGTCTTGACAAATACAACAACATCTTCATGATGGCGGACTCTGGGGCCCGTGGTTCTGACAAGCAGATCAAACAGCTTGCAGGTATGCGAGGCCTTATGGCAGATACGACGGGACGTACTATCGAGCTCCCGATCAAGTCGAACTTCCGTGAGGGTCTGGACGTATTGGAATACTTCATGTCTGCCCACGGGGCGCGTAAAGGTCTGTCTGATACAGCGCTCCGTACAGCTGACTCTGGATACTTGACGAGACGTCTTGTTGATGTATCACAGGAGCTGATTATTCATGATTCCGACTGTGTGGAGCCGGGCAAGGAAATTCCGGGAATGTATGTGCGCGCATTCATGGATGGAAACGAGGAAATCGAGAGCCTTCAGGAGCGTATTACAGGACGTTTTTCCTGCGAGGATATCAAGGATAAAGACGGAAATGTGCTTGTAAAGGCGAACCACATGATTACACCGCGCCGTGCGGAGCGTGTAATGAAGAGAGGTGTCGACGAGAACGGAAATCCGCTTGAGAAGGTGAAGATCCGTACGATTCTCACATGTAAGTGCAAAAACGGAGTGTGTGCGAAGTGTTATGGAGCGAATATGGCGACAGGCGAAGCTGTTCAGGTTGGTGAGGCGGTCGGTATTGTTGCTGCTCAGTCTATCGGCGAACCGGGTACACAGCTTACCATGCGTACCTTCCATACAGGTGGTGTTGCCGGAGATGATATCACACAGGGTCTTCCCCGTGTCGAGGAGCTCTTCGAGGCAAGAAAGCCAAAGGGACTTGCGATTATTACAGAATTTGCCGGAAAGGCGGCAATTTCTGATACAAAGAAGAAACGCGAGGTTATTGTCACAAATGACGAGACAGGAGAGTCCAAGGCATACCTCATCCCGTATGGTTCTCGGATCAAGGTACAGGACGGGGCTATGCTGGAGGCTGGAGACGAACTTACAGAAGGTAGCGTAAATCCGCACGATATTCTGAAGATCAAAGGTCTCCGGGCAGTACAGGATTATATGCTCCAGGAAGTGCAGAGAGTGTACCGTCTGCAGGGTGTTGATATCAATGATAAGCATATCGAGGTCATCGTCCGCCAGATGCTGAAGAAGGTCCGCATTGAGGAGAAGGGCGATACAGAATTCCTTCCGGGGACAATGGTCGATGTGCTTGAGTTCAATGAGATCAATGAGCAGATGGAGGCAGAGGGCAAAGTTCCGGCGACGGGCGAGCAGATCATGCTTGGTATCACAAAGGCTTCCCTTGCAACAGATTCATTTCTGTCAGCGGCATCCTTCCAAGAGACGACCAAAGTGCTCACAGAAGCCGCTATTAAGGGTAAAGTAGACCATCTTGTGGGTCTGAAAGAGAATGTCATTATCGGTAAACATATTCCGGCTGGTACGGGTATGAAGAAGTACCGCGATGTGGCGCTCAATACTGACCTTCACCTAAATGGAGAGATTGACCTGAGTATGGATGATGAGAGCGGGCTGCCAGAAATGCTGCAAGACTATGACACAGTATCCATATCCGCAGAAAATGTAAATGTGGAAGAAGAGCTCGTACTTGCGGGAGAAGAGATCACAGAAGAGTAAGATAGAAAAGTTCTCATCGTGAAAAATAGAGACAGCAAAAAAAGACGCCGCGGGCTGAATTGCCCGGGGCGTCTTTTCTCAACCGTCAGAAGAAAGAGTAGTAATAGAATTTTACTTGAAAAGAGAAGTCCCGAAATGGGTTTTCCGATAGATTTTTTGGATGATTGTTAGCGGAAGGCTGATCATGATGTAAAGTGTGGAGAAAACACCTACAGAGCCCCCGATGATCATAAGCAGGATAAGACCGATATTCATGATACTGCACGCTCCTTTTCATACTGTATAATAGGGATCCTCTCATATGCGGGATCAGAATAGTGAGCCCTCGCGGTCAGGATCCGATCTTTTTTCATTTTATAACAGATGAGAGTGCAAGTGAATGAGGGAGTAAGAGTCCTTAGCAGATTCTTAGCGGCGCTATTCTTCTTCGTCCTCTACCATCCGGTATCCTACACCGACTTCTGTGAAAATGTATTTTGGCTGCGCCGGATCCTCCTCGATCTTTCGCCGGATATTCGCCATATTTACCCTTAGGATTTTATTGTCATCGTCCGCGTAGGGCCCCCATACGTTTGACAGGATTGAGGCGTAGGTGATGACCTTGCCGGAGTTCTGCGCGAGGTAAGCCACGATCTTGTATTCGATTGGCGTTAAATGGACGACAGTATTCCCGATTGTGAGCAGCCGCTTAGAGAAATCCAGAATCATGTCCCCGTGGCGGTAGGGACGGATATACAGCGAGCTGTCTGTGAGCAGTCGGTTGCTGTGGCGCAGGGACGCGCGGATTCTTGCCAGTAGTTCTGAAGTGCCAAAGGGCTTGGTGATGTAGTCGTCAGCTCCCAGATCAAGTGAGGATACTTTCTCGTGCTCCGCAGTGCGGGCGGAGATTACAATGATCGGCGTGCTCGTCCATGTACGGACTTCACGGATGATTTCACCGCCATCCATATCAGGAAGCCCCAGATCCAGAAGGATGATGTCCGGGCACTGGGAGCGTATGATCTCAAGACCCTGCGCGCCTGTATCTGCGCAGAGAACACGGTATTCATGCTTTTTAAGCACTTTCCCCATAAAGGTCTGTATGTTTTTTTCGTCTTCAATAATAAGTACTGTAAATTTAGGCATTGACGCTATTCTCCTTTTCTTTTGGCAGTGTAAAGGTAAATTCCGCTCCGTCCGCGTGATTGGAAGCTGTAATCTGTCCTCCGTGTGCTTGAATGATCGTCTTACAAATCGAAAGCCCGATCCCGATCCCCTTGTGGCTGTCCGCGTTTTCTGATCTGCCTTGCTGCCCTTCAAAGATATAGGGAAGTTGAGATTCCTTGATGCCTTTGCCATGATCACGGACGCAGAAGGTGATACGATCTTCTTTGCTGCGGATGAAAAGATCAATGGGATCCGTGCTTCCGGAGTGAATAAAAGCATTTTCCAGAAGATTAATCAGTACTTGCTCGATCAACGTGGGATCCATGGACAGCATCAGGAAATCGTCTGGCATATCTACACGGATGCGGATGTCAGGCAGGCGCTTTTTTAACCTCTGTATCGCCTCTGAGACAACTTCCTCGACGACTTCGGGTGATTTCTTTACTTTATCCGTGGAATCATTGTTGATCCGGGTGACAGTGAGCAGGTTTTCTACCATGTTAAGAAGCCACTGGGAGTCGTCTTTGATATTGGAGAGGAGTTCTGTACGCTCTGCGTCGGAGAGTTCCGGATAGTGTTCCAGATAGGAGGATGAGGAGCCAATAATACTGGTCAAAGGCGTCCTTAAGTCGTGGGAGACCGCCCGCAGAAGGTTTGCCCTCAGTTTCTCCCGGTCTGCTTCAGCCAGTGCCTTCTCCCTGTCCGCAATAGCACGTCGTTGCTGCTTCAGAGAAGTGGTTGCAGTGCTGGTGATCAACGCGATGGTAAGCATCCCGATGAAAGTGAGGGGGTATCCGTCAAGGGAAAAGTTAAATTTAAAATAAGGATATGAGAAGAAATAATTTACGGCAAACACACAGAACAATGCTGTGACAATACCGTAGAGATAACCGGAAGTGCGCAGGGCGGTCAGGATCAGGGCGAGGGTGTAGATCACAGTGATATTCGCCACGTTTTTGTTACCGAACTGAAAAAAACAAAAAGAAATCGCGGTGGCGGCAATCATCATAAATATGGTGAATGTGATATCACAAAAAAATGCTTTCTTCATAAGTCCTCCTCAAAAACCGGAGTAAAACAAGTTAGGAGAGCCCCTAATTAAACAGGCTCTCCGCTTTTATACTTTTTAATGACATGCTGAATCCTCTCATTCGGGTTTAAGAATGTACTGATCGAGCCGTCATGATTCAGTGTATCTACGATGAGAGCGATGTATTTGCTCATGTCGCAGTTGATATAATATGGTCTGGACAGAAGCTCCGGCGTCTGATAGATTAGGTTTGTTGTGAGAATGCCGTGGATGATGCCTTCCTCATACGCATTGTCAAATTTTTCCATACCGTTTGTGAACAGACCAAAAGTAGCGGCGGCAAAAATGCGCTTTGCCTTTCTGCGCTTTAACTCTGTCGCAACGTCGATGATACTGTCTCCCGAGGAAATCATATCGTCGATGATGATGACGTCCTTACCCTCCACGGAGCTTCCGAGGAATTCGTGAGCCACGATCGGGTTCCGGCCGTTTACAATTCTTGTGTAGTCACGGCGCTTGTAGAACATCCCCATGTCCAGTCCCAGCACGTTGGCGAGATAGACGGCTCGGTTTGTACCGCCTTCGTCCGGGCTAATCGCCATCATGTGATCGCTGTCGATCTGGAGGTCCTTCACATTGCGAAGAAGCCCCTTGACAAACTGATAGGTTGGAGAAACCGTTTCAAAACCGCTTAACGGGATTGCATTCTGCACCCGGGGATCGTGGGCGTCAAAGGTGATAATATTGTCCACGCCCATGCGGACTAGTTCCTGAAGCGCCAGCGCGCAATCCAGAGACTCACGGGAGCTTCTTTTGTGTTGCCTGCTTTCGTATAGGAAGGGCATGATCACATTGATACGGCGTCCCTTGCCGCCGATGGCAGCAATAATCCTTTTTAGATTCTGAAAATGATCGTCCGGAGACATGTGGTTTGTCCTTCCGGACAGTGAATAAGTTACGCTGTAATTGCATACATCCACCATCAAGTAGAGATCTTTTCCGCGCACGGATTCTCCGAGAATTCCCTTTGCCTCCCCAGAGCCAAAACGGGGTACACGGGAATTGATAAGGTAGGTGTCCTTCTCATATCCTGCGAAAGCGACGTCGTCTTTATATTCGCCGACACTTTCATGCCGCCACTTGACAAGGTAATCGTTCACTTTCTGTCCAAGCTCCTCGCAGCCTTCTAAAGCTACGAGGCCGAGGCTACCTACCGGTATGTTCTCCAGAATCCGTTCTGTTCGACGTATCATTTACGTTCCTCCCTGTGTTCTATCTTTTTCTTAATTCGTATATCATCACCGATGATCTTCAACATCGCATAGTTGCTGGTGATTCTGGAAAACGAACGCTCTGTATAGAGATCGGCGATCGAATCCAGAGAGAGATTTGTTGAGATAATCGTTGATTTTCGGTGTATAAGCCGTTCGTTGATACAGGTAAAAAACTGTGACGCAATGAAGGCGTTTGTGTATTCGCTTCCCAGATCATCGATGATCAGAAGATCACAACCAAAAGCGTAATCACTCATGTTTTTGGCGTCCACATCATTCCGGTCAAATTTTGACTGTGAAAGCATTGAGAAGAGCCGGGGGGCAGAAAAGTAGAGAACGGAGTATTCCCGGTTCATAATCTCCCTGGCGATACATGTGGAAAGGTAGGTCTTTCCGACACCTACGTCTCCGTAGAAGAAGAGATTCTGAAACTCCTTCCCAAAGCCGTCAATGAAGCGGCGGCAGATCTTAAGTGTATCCACCATCATCGTACGTGCGCTGCGCCCGGTTGTTTTATCATAAAGTGAAGGCGAATAAAAATCAAGCTTAAAATTGTCAAAAGAAGCTTCTGTCGGAAATTCTCTAATATTTGACTGTTCATATAAAAGGCGGATGACCGCCCGCTTGAAGCAGTGACATTTTTCATTACCGATATATCCGGTGTCTTTACAGTCCGGACATTCATAGACAGGATCCAGATAATCTGCGGGAAAACCTGCTGAAATAAGTAGATTTTTTTTGCTCTCCCGAAGGATCTCAAGCTCTTCCTTTAATGAATCCAGAGCCCGTGCCTCCCCATCCAATAGCTTTTTACCGTACTGGACGGAGAGAATGGATATGGACTCGTCCAGCGACTTAAACTCTGGGAGTTTTTTATATACTTCTTCATAACGGGCGTTTTGGATATCCCGGCTTTTGAGCTGCTTTTGCTCATACTCCCGCATGATCGCATAGTATTGTGAATTTTTGAGTGCCATGGATATACTCCTTCTAATTACTGTTCAATAACTGTTCTTCCAGAGATTCCATATCATAGCTGCGCCGCTCGAAATTGTTTAGGTTTCTTGCTGTGGCTTTTGTACGTGTGGCGGCTCTTCCTGAAGCGCGCTCTTTCTGGTATTCTTCGTCAAGAGTTTCGATATCCTTAAGATGGCGGACGCTTTTATCATGCCATTTTGTCAGGATGGAATCCGCGTACTCAAAGCTTGGCTGATGTGTCGCGGAGATGGTGCGGCGGCATGCTTCCTCAATAATATCAGAGGAAAACCCATAGTCTTCGTTCCATTTTCGGATATATGTAAGCTCTGATGCCGCCGGAGCGCGATTCTTGATGCCGAACGCGTTCAGCACAGTGTAACAGTTTTTGTTATATAGGGCGGATTGTTCTTTTGCCTGTGCCACTGTCTCAATGCCCTCATCTGCCCATGAGAAAGCGACTTTGCGGATATAGTGCATGCTCTTATGCCCGTTTTCCACGCAGGACTCGATTAAGTATTCAATCAGATCCGCCGACATATGCAGAGTATCATAGAAATAAGTGATTGTCTCCATATCAGAGTGGTTCAGTGTCCTGCCAAGGTACTGCTCTGCAATGAATAAAAGAGATTTGATTTCCTTCTGGGCCCGGAGAGTATCGATTGATATTGCTTTTCCGGTATGAGCAGCCTGTGAGGGTGTTGCAGGTATACTATCCTGTCGCTGGGAAGGCATGTTTTCAGCGGGCTCAGTGGGTACAGCCTGAGAAGTCTCGTTTTCTGCACCGCGTATAAGAGCGGTTTTCTGGAGTTCCAGCGTGGTAATCCTTCCTTCTCCGTCGCGCTCCACACGGAGCAGTCCCTTCTTCTCCCAGTAGCGGAACGCACGGAGAATATCTTTTTCCGTATTATTCAGGCAGTCCGCAATCGTTGTGAGCGTCAAGGATGAAAAGGGATCGTCCAAATGGCGCAGAAGAAACAAATATACCTTCACAAACTCGCCGTTAGCGTCGATCATATAGTTGTCGATAAAATCGTTCGGCAGCAGAGTTGCGTTCGTCTGAAACTTATTTTTTAGAGTTAATGTCTTCATAGCTATCCCGTCCTACTTTCTCTCATTGTCCTCTGTAAAGTGTACAACTAATATATCATTTTATTCCCGGGATAAAAAGCATTTTTTCGTGGGTAACTCCGGGTTTTTTGTAGATAACTTTGTGCAGAACATGTGGATAACTCCCGCAGCCCTTGTGTTTTCTGGTATTCAAGGAGGCGGAGACCGAATCTATCTAAGCAGGTCTTCACCGATTTTTACCACGTCACCCGCGCCCATTGTGATGAGCAGGTCACCCGGTCGGCAGTTTTCTTTTAAGAACGACTCGATTTGTTCAAAACTTGGGAAATAATGGGTGTCCGTTCCCAGTTTTGCGGTCTCCTCAGCCAGATTTTTTGAAGAGATTCCGAGAGTGTCTGTTTCCCGGGCGGCATAGATATCAGCCAGCACAAGGTGATCCGTATGGGAGAGCGCCTCTGAAAACTCGCGGAAGAATGCCTTCGTGCGGGTGTAGGTATGGGGTTGGAATACACACCATACTGCATTGTGCGGGGAGTGCTGCGCTGCTTTTAACGTTGCCTCAATCTCCGTTGGATGGTGGGCATAATCATCCACGATGGTTACACCGTTCCACTCTCCCTTGTACTCAAAACGGCGGTCTGTTCCTGTGAAAGAAAGGAGCCCTTTTTTCGTGACGTCCATAGGGATGTCCAGAAGATCTGCCACAGCAATAGCGGACAGGGAGTTGGACACATTGTGATCCCCAGTGACAGAGAGGACGATGCGGTCAGCATACTCTCCGTGGCGGAACAGGTCAAAGGAGACATTTCCATTTTGATCATAAGTAATATTGGACGCGCTGTAATCAAAATCCCTCTTTGTACCGTAGGTGACCGCCGTGCAGGGAATGCCTTCGTAGATTTCCTGATAATTCGAGATCTCCCCGTTGATAATCAGGGTTCCGCCCTCAGGAAGAAGCGCGGTAAACTGCCGGAAAGAATGGCGGATATCTTCAAGGTCTTTAAAGAAGTCCAGATGATCCTCCTCTATATTTAAAATAACGCTGATTTTCGGGAAAAAGTTCAGAAAACTGTTCGTATATTCGCACGCTTCTGTAATAAACGTGCCGGAGTTTCCCACCCGGATATTGCCACCGATGGCTTTTAGGATACCGCCCACGGAAATGGTCGGGTCTAAATCCGCTTCCAGAAGAATGTGCGAGATCATGGAAGTGGTGGTTGTCTTTCCGTGAGTGCCAGATACGGCAATGGGTGTATCATAGTTTTTCATCAGCTGTCCTAAGAGTTCCGCCCGTGTCAGCATAGGGATCTTTTGCGCGACTGCTTCGATTAGCTCGGGATTGCCCCGGCTGATAGCGGCCGTGTACACAACGCAGCCTATGTCTGGGGTGATATTCTCTGCTTTCTGCCCGTAGGCAATGCGTGCGCCTTCTGTTTCAAGTTTTTTTGTGAGAGGGGATTCTTTCGTGTCGGAACCGGATACGGTAAAGCCTTCTTTGAGCAGGATCTCTGCCAGTCCGCTCATACTGATGCCCCCGATACCGATGAAATGGATATGGATCGGGTGTCCAAAATCAATCTTATACATATGGATACCTCTTCTCTCTATTATTTTTATTTTTCTCAAGTTTTAGTAATAAATCGTCTCAGCCTACTATATTATACTATATATGATAAAAAATAAAAGAAGTTCTTTTTGTGGGAAATTAACAAAAAGTGAACAAATTGTAAAAAAAAATTGTAAAAAATGATTGGCTAAAGATAAATATATGGTATAATGTTTACATCTAACTAGAAATGAGGTGGCGCAATGTTCAAAAAGGAAATGATCGCTATGTTACTAGCGGGAGGACAAGGCAGCAGGCTCGGTGTTCTTACGGCGAAGGTTGCGAAACCTGCCGTAGCTTTCGGAGGTAAGTACCGGATCATCGATTTTCCCCTGAGTAATTGTATCAATTCAGGAATCGACACAGTGGGTGTGCTGACACAATATCAGCCTTTACGCTTGAACACACATATTGGGATTGGGATCCCATGGGATCTGGACAGAAACGTCGGAGGGGTATCTATCTTGCCGCCCTATGAGAAGAGTTCGAACAGCGAGTGGTACACGGGGACGGCAAATGCAATCTATCAGAATCTAAATTACATGGAGACATATAATCCGGACTATGTGTTGATCCTCTCCGGGGATCATATCTATAAGATGGATTATGAAGTTATGCTTGATTTTCACAAGGCGAACAATGCGGACGTGACCATTGCGGCCATGCCGGTGCCGATTGAGGAGGCGAGCCGTTTCGGTATCGTGGTGACAGACAGTGACAGCAGAATCTGTGAGTTTGAGGAGAAGCCGGAGAAGCCGAGCAGTAACCTTGCATCCATGGGGATTTATATCTTTAGCTGGCCGGTATTAAAAGAGGCGCTGATTAAGCTGAAAGATCAGCCGAATTGCGATTTCGGAAAACATATCATCCCCTACTGCCACGAAAAAGGGGACAGGCTGTTCGCCTATGAGTACAACGGATACTGGAAAGATGTAGGGACGCTCAGTTCCTATTGGGAAGCGAACATGGAGCTGATCGATATAATCCCGGAGTTTAACTTGTATGAAGAATTTTGGAAGATCTATACGAACAGTGCAAGCCTTCCACCTCAGTATATCTCCGAGGAGGCTGTGGTGGATCGCTGTATCATCAGTAACGGATCCGAGATCTATGGTGAAGTGCACAGCTCTGTCTTGGGAGGAAGAGTCACCATCGGAAAAGGAAGCGTGGTGCGCGGCTCAATCATTATGCAGGGAGTGACTATCGGTGAGAACTGCGTGATCGAAAAGGCGATTATCGCTGAAGACACAGTTGTCGGAAGCAATGTTGTTATCGGCATTGGAGCTGAGGTGGAGAACAGAACGAAGCCCAATATATACAGCGGCGGTCTTGCCACGATCGGAGAGAATTCCGTGATCCCGCCGAATATACAGATTGGAAAGAATACCGCAATCAGCGGCGTGACGCTGCCGGAAGATTACCATGACGGCGTCCTCGAGAGCGGTGAGACATTGATAAAGGCAGGTGACAGGATATGAGAGCAGTAGGTATTATCTTAGCGGGCGGCAATAACAGGAAGATGCACGAGCTGACAGCAAAGCGCGCGGTTGCGGCGATGCCAATCGCGGGGAGTTACCGGGCGATTGACTTTGCGCTCAGTAATATGACAAATTCTCATATTCAGAAAGTTGCTGTGCTGACCCAGTATAATGCGAGATCGTTAAACGAGCATTTGAATTCCTCCAAGTGGTGGGACTTCGGGCGTAAGCAGGGCGGTTTGTATGTGTTTACCCCTACGATCACTGCAGACAATGGTTATTGGTACAGAGGGACTGCGGACGCGATCTATCAGAATTTGGATTTCTTAAGAAAATGCCATGAGCCGTATGTGATTATTACGTCAGGGGACGCGGTGTACAAGCTGGATTACAACGATGTGCTTGCATATCATATCGAAAAGAAAGCGGATATCACAGTGGTATGTAAGGAACTGGCCCCTGAAGAAGACGCGACTCGGTTCGGCACAATCCGCATGAACGAGAATTCCAGAATCGAGGAGTTTGAGGAGAAGCCTATGGTGGCCCACTCACAGACGATATCCACAGGGATCTATGTAATCCGCAGAAGGCTGCTTATTGATCTTGTAGAGCACTGTGCAGAGGAAGAGAGACATGATTTTGTAACCGATATCCTGATCAGGTACAAGAACCTGAAAAAGATATATGGTTATAAAATAAACAGCTACTGGAACAACATCTCAACGGTAGACGCATATTATCAGACGAACATGGATTTCCTGAAATCGGAAGTGCGCAATTACTTCTTCCGGGAATTACCGGCGGTATTTTCCAAGGTGAGCGATCAGCCTCCTGCAAAATACAATCCGGGGGCAGTTGTGAAAAACAGTCTTGTAGGAAGCGGAAGCATCATCAACGGTATGGTAGAGAATTCCGTCATCTTCAAGAAGGTTTTCGTTGGAAATAACTGTGTGATCAAGAATTCCATTATTTTGAATGATGTATACCTTGGCGACAACACGTATATTGAAAACTGTATTGTCGAGAGCCGTGACACAATTAGGGCTAATACAAGGCATGTCGGAGAAAATGGTGTCAAAGTAGTGATTGAAAAAAATGAAAGATACGCATTATGATCCTGTGAGAATGACAGGAGGAAGAGACAGGGTCATAGAGGCGGTGCCTGTATGGGAACACCCGGAATAATGCGGCAGAGAAAGGAGACCTGAGAGTATGCAGATCACAGATGTACGTGTACGCAAAGTTGCGAAAGAGGGAAAATTAAAGGCAGTGGTATCTATCACTATCGACGAAGAGTTTGTCGTCCATGATATCAAAGTGATAGAAGGCGAAAAGGGATTGTTCATTGCAATGCCGAGCAAAAAATCACTGGACGGAGAGTATCGGGATATCGCACATCCAATCAACTCGGGGACAAGAGAGAGGATCCAGACAACGATCCTCAAGAAATATGAGCAGTCCCTTGCAGAGGAGGATGAACCAGCAGCGGAAGAGGCATAAATTGGGATTTCAAAGCGGAACAGAAGTCAAAAGCGCAGGACATTTGGGGCTGATATGCAGGATGTCATGAAGAGTCAAACCTTGCATGATCTAAAAATATTGTGGTAAACTGACAGCGTCAGTGTACGGTGTTTATATGTGCGTACACTGACGCTGATGTGTTTTTGCAATCGGAATATAAAGTGTTTTTGTAAAACGACAGGAGGATCGGATGAATCATTTATTATTTCTTGCCGCTACTGTGCTAATACTCTGTATCCTGATGAACAGGATTGCGGCGAAACTTCCAATACCATCGCTTCTTATGTTCATTGCTCTGGGAATGTGTTTCGGAGAGAACGGGTTCTTCCGGATTCCTTTCGACAACTATGAGATATCAGAAGCTATCTGTTCGATCAGCTTGATTTTCGTCATGTTCTATGGTGGTTTTGGAACAAACTTAAAGACTGCCCGGCCTGTTATGGCAAGATCATTTGTACTGTCAACGGTGGGAGTCGTTGTGACCGCACTTCTTACCGGAGCCGGGGCGCATTATTTTCTTGGTCTTGGATGGAAAGAAGGTCTGCTCATGGGTTCTGTGGTCGCTTCTACGGACGCGGCATCGGTGTTCAATGTACTCCGTTCGAAAAAGTTGTCTTTGAAAGACCATACGGATTCTATGCTGGAACTGGAATCAGGCTCCAACGATCCAATTTCTTACATGTTGACGATCCTTATGGTATCCCTTATATCCGGGGACGAGATATCCGTGCCAGTTATGCTGACAAAGCAGATATTATTCGGAATTGTGTGCGGCCTGCTAATCGGTAAAGTGGCTCTGTATATCATGGATAATATAGACTTCCGTATGAAACAGGGCAGGACTGTATTCGTATTTGCCGTGGCGATCGCGGGATATGCCTTGGCATCGCTTGTCGGGGGAAATGGATATCTGAGCGTATATCTTTGCGGGATCTTTATGGGCAATGGGTTTATCCAAGACAAGAAGGATATGGTACGCTTTTTTGACATTGTGACAGAAATTGCACAGATGGTTATCTTCTTTCTGCTTGGCTTACTCGTCACCCCAGTCCATCTGCCGGAGGTGTTTTTTCCGGCGCTGGCAGTGTGCTTGTTTATGACGTTTATCGGACGGCCTGCCGCCGTATTCCTTGTGCTGAAACCGTTCGGAGCGTCCATGGCGCAGATCGGACTTGTGTCATGGGCGGGACTTCGGGGAGTGGCGTCCATTGTGTTCTCTATCTATGTGGTGCTCGCGGATATTCCAATGACATACAATTTGTTCAATCTTGTGTTCGTGATCGTTCTTCTTTCCCTTGCAGGACAGGGAACCCTTCTCCCCACAGTGGCAGAAAAGCTTAAGATGATCGATAAGAATACCAATGTGCTCCGTACTTTTAATGATTATCAGGAGGAGAACGAGGTCTCATTCATCAAGATTAAGGTGACTGAGGATCACCCGTTTGCGGGTAAGACGTTGAAAGAAGCTGTCTTGCCGCCGGGATTCCTTGTGGTGCTTGTGTTCCGGGACGATATGTCCATTACGCCAAACGGAGACACCCGGCTATACAGCGGGGATGTGATTGTTTGTGCGGCTCCGGCTTTTGAGGACAGGGAGAATCTGACGCTTCATGAGATTAGCATTGGGAAAAATCACAAGTGGAGAGATAAACAGATAAAGGAGCTGGATCAGAACGCGGGCCTGCTGATCATTATGGTCAAGAGGGGAGACAATATTCTGATCCCCAACGGCGATACAAGAATATGCAGGGATGATGTACTGGTACTTAGAAGACAAGCAGGATGAGAACACGATTGTCATTGCATGGGATCAGAATGGAAGCCGTGGCAGCTCAAACACCATCTCTCTTCCGCTGGAAGGATGTTTAAAACACAATTTATACGCGCAGAGCCGTAAAGGCTCTGCGTTTTTTCTGTCCCCCAAAGCGTTATACCCGTACTTCCGATCTCCGGCAAGGGGGCATCCCAGATGGGACATTTGTACGCGTATCTGATGGTGCCGCCCTGTGTCCAGTTTTATTTCTACGAGAGATGTGCTGTTGTCCAATGGACTGACAGCCGGATAAGTCTCTAGGGTCTTATAGTGAAGACGGGCCAGTTTCGCGCCATGTGTATCTCTCTTACAGACGTGGGAGGAGTTTGTGCGTGCGTCTTTTACCATATAGTCTTCCAGCGTTCCTTCTGGCGGAGCCGGCGTGCCAGATACAATGGCGCGGTAGTATTTTGCAAATCCCGAGGAGGTAAGCTGTGCGTTTAATTTTTTCGCGGATTCTGGCGTCTTGGCAAATACGAGAAGACCTTCCACAGGCTGATCAAGGCGGTGAATCACTGCGAGATAGGGCGCGGCGACAGAAGGCTTACGTTTCGGGTGCGGCGCTTTGCGGGCATGATCCGTACGGACATTTTGTGCCAGAGGCGTGGCGAGATAGTTTTTTAAGAGGCTTTCCATATCTTTTTCTCCGAGACGGGCGCTCTGCACAGCGATCCCCGCAGGTTTGTGACAAACAATAATCTGTGAGTCTTCATATATGATGTGGCTGTTTACATCTGTTTTCATGTGGCGTACCTTTCTTGACTTTTCGGCGTATTACGGCTAAACTGATTATCATATAAATGATTTTCTGGGTCAAGCATTTAAGGAGGAATTCCATGATAAATAATGACTGGGAGCGGTTCGGAGAAGAGATCCGCAGAACCATACAGGACGCAGTGGATAATCAGGATTTTCGGAGACTGAATCAGACAGTTTCAGATACAGTGGGCAGGGCGATGGATGCGGTGTCCGACGGGCTGCGCAATGGTGGATGGTATAAAGGACCAGGCGAAGGAAGCGCAAGCAGAGCAGAAAACGGGCAGCAGACCAAGGGCAGTGCCGCAGGAGGCTTTGCTCAGGGAGTCCCCCGTGCAGGAGCGATAAAATCGCGGGCGAAGATGCTGTATTTAAGAGGAACTGCACCGAAAGTGGGCGGCATTTTTCTGGCCGCTACGGGGTATGTGTTTGGGGTTGCTTCACTCTTAGTATTGTTCATTCTCTTTCTGATCGGAATGAAGACCGGCTGGGAATTAGGAATAAGGATTGCCGGAGGGCTGCTTGGCGCCGCGGCGGTTATCTTTGCGGCAATGGCGTATAAAGGAACCGGTATGGTGTGCAGCGTGGGGCGTTTTCGTAATTATGTGAAAGTTCTGGGTACACGGGAATACTGCAATACGGAAGAGCTGGCGAAAAAAACCGGGCGGACGGTGAAAGCGGTTGTGAAAGATCTGAAAAAAATGATACGTAAAGGCTGGTTCCTTCAGGGGCATCTGGATGACAAGGGAACATGCCTGATGGTAAGCAATGAAGCGTATGCCCAGTATACTGCGCTTATGGAGAGGATGAGCAAAGAAAAGGCGGATAAAGAAGCGGCAGAGGAAAGACAGCGGCAGGAATATGAGAAGCTTTCGCCTGAAGTTCAGAACATTGTAAAGGCGGGGGACGATTATGTGAGGAAGATCCGCGAGGCGAATGACGTTATACCCGGCGAGGAGATCTCAGCTAAGATTTCCCGGATGGAAATGCTGGTTGACCGTATCTTTGACCGGGTGGAGGAGAATCCAGACAGTGTAGATGATATTAGGAAGCTGATGGAATATTATCTGCCAACTACGATCAAACTTCTTGAGGCATACGAGGAATTAGATGCCCAGCCGATCCAAGGCGAGAATATTTTATCTTCAAAGCGGGAGATCGAGAAAACGCTGGATACGTTGAATATCGCGTTTGAGAAACTTTTAGATGATCTTTTTCAAGATACGGCATGGGATGTATCCACAGATATTTCTGTTTTGAATACGATGCTGGCGCAGGAAGGGCTGACCGAGGATGGGTTGAAGGCCAGCGGGAATAAGACGGATAGGAAATAATTGCACAGAACACGGTTTTGCAAGAATATAAAATTAAATGGAGGAAGAGCGAATGAGCAATGAATTTAAGGACATGGATACGGCACCTACGCTGACACTGGAGCCTTTTGCGGCTCAGGAGGAGAAAAAAACGCCTGTAGCGCAGGCTGAAGAACAGGCATTAGACGACAGTGTACTGACAGAAGAGGAGCGCAGGATGGTGAATACATTCGCGGAGCAGATTGATCTGACGAACTCTGCCATGGTACTCCAGTACGGCGCAGGAACGCAGAAGAAAATGGCGGATTTCTCAGAGTCTGCACTGGAAAATGTACGGTCAAAAGACCTTGGCGAAGTGGGAGACCTGCTCACAGGCGTTGTGACAGAGCTGAAAAGCTTTGATGAGGAAGAGGAAAAAGGTTTATTTGGAATCTTTAAGAAAGCTTCCAACAAGATCGAGTCCATGAAGGCAAAGTATGCAAAGGCAGAAGCAAATGTGAATGAGATCGTAAAGGTGCTGGAAAAACATCAGGTGCAGCTTATGAAAGATACGGCTCTGCTGGATAAAATGTACGAGCTGAACCTCACATATTTTAAAGAATTGTCCATGTACATTCTGGCGGGAAAGAAGAAATTAGAAGAGGTACGCGGCACGCAGCTTGCAGAGCTGACACAGAAAGCACAGTTATCCGGACTCCCGGAAGACGTACAGGCAGCCCGCGACTTAGAGTCTATGTGCCTGCGGTTCGAGAAAAAGATACACGATCTGGAACTGACGCGGATGATCTCTATCCAGACCGCTCCCCAGATCCGTCTTGTACAGAATAATGACACGCAGATGGTGGAGAAGATCCAGTCCACCATTGTGAACACGATCCCTCTGTGGAAGAGCCAGATGGTGCTGGCTCTCGGAGTGGAGCACTCCGCGCAGGCGGTGGAGGCACAGCGCAAGGTCACAGACATGACGAATGAGCTTCTAAAGAAAAATGCGGAGAAGTTAAAGATGGCCACTGTGGAGACCGCAAAGGCGTCCGAGCGTGGCATTGTGGATATTGAGACGCTGAAAACTACAAATGAATCTCTGATCTCCACTCTGGATGAAGTGATGAATATCCAGAGAGAGGGAAGGGAGAAGAGACAGGCAGTGGAGGCGGAGCTGAGAAACATGGAAGCAGAGCTTAAGAATAAGCTGCTTCAGATACAGGGGTAAGGAAACATGGAAATAAAAAGAGTGGGGAAATTTTTTTTGGATAGAAGAACCGGCCAAGGAAATACCATGTCTTGACAGAAGCCTTGTTTTCAGCTAGAATCTCATTAGCGTTTAGACCAAAGCGCTCTGTGCTCCATAAGGAGAGCAAAAACGCGATGAACGGGATTAGTATATATGAAGGAATGCCGCAGAGAGGAGGCGGCTGGTGAAAGCCTCCGCAGAAACATATAGAACCGGCCCGGGAGCATCCGCATGAAAGTGCGGCGTATGCCTGCGTTAAAGGCGCAAGAGTGAACTGTGTATGAGATGTGCTTGCTATTCGTACAATTGCAGCGATGGCAGATGGAGATACACAGTTAATTAGGGTGGTACCGCCGGGAGATCCGGTCCCTTATTATCGGGGGGCTGAATGTCCCGGCGTTTGTTATTGCGGACGCATTTTAAAATGATGAAATGTGGCAAAGGAGAGAAAATGATGGCAAAGGAAAAGAAACTGGTACAGTCGATTACTTCCAGAGACGAAGACTTCGCGCAGTGGTACACGGACGTTGTCCGTGAGGCGAAACTGTGCGATTATTCCGGTGTAAAAGGATGTCTAAACTATCTGCCAAACGGTTATGCGATCTGGGAGAATATCCAGGCAGATCTGGACAAACGTTTTAAAGACACAGGAGTGGAGAATGTTTACCTCCCAGTGTTGATCCCGGAGAGTCTGCTCCAGAAAGAGAAGGATCATATTGAAGGATTTGCGCCAGAGGTGGCATGGGTAACCCACGGCGGCGCTGAACGGCTCCAAGAGAGATTCTGCATCCGCCCCACATCCGAGACACTGTTCTGTGATGTGTGGAGTAAAACCGTGCAGTCTTACCGTGACCTGCCGAAAGTATGGAACCAGTGGTGCTCAGTGCTGCGCTGGGAAAAAACGACGAGGCCATTCTTGCGCTCCAGAGAGTTTCTCTGGCAGGAGGGACATACAATTCATGCGACCTACGAGGAAGCGGAGGAGCGCACAAAGCAGATGTGGGAGGTGTATAAGGATTTTGTGGAGGAAGATCTGGCGATCCCGGTAGTTGCAGGGTGCAAGACCGAGAGTGAGAAGTTCGCCGGTGCGCAGGATACTTATACGATAGAGGCGCTGATGCATGACGGACAGGCCCTTCAGTCAGCAACCAGCCATTTCTTCGGCAATTCCTTCCCGGATGCTTTTGGGATTAAATACGCAGATAAGAACAATGAGCTGCACAGTGTATATGAAACGTCATGGGGACTGTCCACAAGGATCATCGGGGCTATTATTATGGTGCACGGCGACGACAGCGGGCTTGTCCTTCCGCCGAGGATTGCTCCGGTGCAGACTAGGGTCATCCCGATTGCGCAGCACAAAGAGGGCGTACTCGACAAGGCGAATGAATTGCTGGATGCTTTGAAAGCGGCGGGTTATCGTGCGAAGATCGACGACTCAGAGAAGAGTCCGGGCTGGAAGTTCAGCGAACAGGAGATGCTGGGAATTCCGACACGTATCGAGATCGGGCCGAAGGATATTGAGAACGGGCAGGTCGTAGTCGTACGCCGGGATACGAGAGAGAAGATCGTTGTGGCAATCGATGAGATTGGAACAAAACTGGGCGAGATTCTCGAGACGATTCAGAAGGATCTGTACGCAAAGGCAAAGGCGTTTCTCGACGATCACATTAGCTCGGCAGTGACCATGGAGGAGATGAAAGCCGCTGTCACAGAGAAGAAAGGCTTTATAAAGGCAATGTGGTGCGGCGAGGAAGCGTGCGAGGACGAGATCAAGGCACAGACAGGCGGAGTGACATCCAGATGTATCCCGATGGAAGAGGAACAACTTTCAGATGTGTGCGTATGCTGTGGGAAACCGGCGAAGCATATGGTGTACTGGGGAAGAGCATATTAAAAAATACTTATAACCCTCTGAATGATATAATACCTTCAAGTAGGACACTAAAATATAAAAACCTACTTGGAGGTATTTTATGTCCAGAAAAAGTAAAATTGATGCGGCAAAAAAGGTAAAAATTATAGAGCAGCACCTGAATGGAGAACTCGGTCAAAAAGGCGCCGCAAAAATATGGGGTGTAAATAAGCGTAGTGTCCAGGATTGTCTCGTATCAGTGATCATAATGATAATGATAATGCTTTTGTTATGGATACATTTGATCAGGCGATAAAGATAGAGCTGGATGTGCATTCTTTTTTCATTCAGGCCGAGGATTCGAACATACCAGCCATGCTTTTTATATTCGTCTGAAAAACATCATATGAAACAAAACATGTCCAGAGTCACACACTGTATAAACAATGGATCAATGGAAGAATTCTGGGGAATTTTAAAACGGGAAATGTATTATGGGAAACGCTTTACATCAAGAAAAGAATTAATCCAAAGTACTCAGAATTATATTGAATACTATAATAATGAAGGTCTACAACGTAAGTTACATGTAATGACACCAATGGCATTTCATGAACTTGCATTACAGGCAGCATAAAAATACTACCAGTCGACTATCGGTTGACGGAGAAAAATTTATTATTTTTTGTTGTCCTCTTGACGAGTAGTGCATCATTCTTTCTATAGTAATAAGATTCTCCCCTCATTTACCGAAAATCCCTTGACTTTCCATATCAAACGTAATAAAATAATCTGGCGTGCACGAAAAGGCATCGTTCTTTTTGTGCGCCCAAATGGATAATGACATAATTATCCGCAGCCCCTTGCGGCATGAGCCGTAAGGTAACGAATAATTCATAGGAGGTGAAAAAGAATGCCAACATTTAACCAGTTAGTTAGAAAAGGACGTCAGACTTCCGAGAAAAAGTCTACTGCACCGGCGCTTCAGAGAGGATACAATTCCCTGAAGAAACGCGCGACCAACGTATCTGCACCGCAGAAGAGAGGTGTTTGCACAGCAGTTAAGACAGCGACTCCGAAGAAGCCTAACTCAGCTCTGAGAAAGATCGCCAGAGTCCGTCTTTCTAACGGGATCGAGGTGACAAGCTATATTCCGGGAGAAGGCCACAACCTTCAGGAGCATAGCGTTGTTATGATCCGCGGAGGAAGAGTTAAGGACCTGCCGGGTACAAGATACCACATTATCCGTGGTACACTGGATACAGCAGGCGTTGCGAAGAGAAGACAGGCTCGTTCCAAGTACGGCGCAAAGAGACCGAAAGACGCCAAATAGGAATCTTTGAGTGTATAAGCACGCAGGCTGCGTAAGCAGGCTGGGTTTGAGCCGTTGGATCAGATGTAACTAAGTAGTTAAATCGTATCACAAACAGAACTATGATTATCGTAAGGTTGCGGATCTGAATAGATAGTCCCGCGCCACGAGCACATGCTATGCGATTCCATAGAGAGACACATGTGAGTACCGATGAATTAA